>Ga0194116_10001847_pt1 | contig 28888 bp, 33 predicted proteins | sample TA2MahsurfametaG_4_FD_148617 | JGI IMG/M metagenome (GOLD analysis project Ga0194116, IMG submission 148617) | Freshwater microbial communities from Lake Tanganyika, Tanzania - TA2015008 Mahale S9 surface | ecosystem: Environmental > Aquatic > Freshwater > Lake | place: Tanzania: Lake...
TGAATATGAACAAGACTTGGGGTCCTTGGTCAACTCGATAAAAAAAGTGACGGAACCTATTGCCTGATTTTAAATTATTTAGAAAAACGTATATTTATAAAGAAAAATTGAATGGCTTTAGTTACATATCTCATAGGTTCCTGTTCTGGCGGTCCAGCTATACTTGTTGACTTTGACAGTAGTAGTTTACCAGCAGTAAACGGTAACTATTATCTTACTTTTACAGGTGCAACAACTGAAGGTTGTTATGATATAATTGATAATGCTGAACCTGCAACAGGAGTTGATAAAGTAGCGACTTTATCTTCGGATTACGGAGATTGTGCAACTTGTTTAGCTGTTGTCACTCCAACACCAACTGCAACAACCACACCAACTAAAACTCCAACGAATACACCAACACCAACTAAAACACCAACCAACACACCAACTAAAACACCAACTCAGACACAGACACCAACACCAAGCAACACACCAACTAAAACACCAACTAACACACCAACCAACACACCAACCAACACACCAACAAATACAAATACCCCAACACAAACTATTACACCTACTAATACCGCCTCAAATACACCAACCCCAAGTCAAACTCCAACGAATACACCAACAACAACTCAAACCCCAACAAATACTCCGACAAACACCCCTACTAAAACACAAACTCAGACACCTACCAACACACCAACTAAAACACCAACTCCGACACCAACCCCTCCAGGATTTTGGATTATTACAGATTGTGATGACACAGTCCGTATCGTAGATTTAGTAGGAATTTCTCCAACACTTGGACAGATGTATCTCTTACAGTTCAGTGGTGCAACCCCCTATGGTTGTTATTTTATCACTGACACAAGTTATGGACCATCTACAGACATCGGAGGTTCTTTAGGTGGACCGTACACCGACTGTGCTGAGTGTGGTCCATATTACACAGGTACATCTGTGAATGCATTCTATGAATCTGTTGGAACTTGTTGTGAAAGTGGGACAACTTTCAACTACCCACACCCTGAATATGCGACAAACGGTGGAATCGCAATACAATTAAACGCAGTTGAAATTGGAGGATTCAATGGACTTAATAATTAAATTAAATTAAAAAAAGATATATGGCAGACTTAAAACCAATAGGAAGTGAAAAACTTTCAGGACAGGATAAAATACAAAGAATTTTGGAAATTGCTCGATATAATGAGACGGTTCCAAAAAATTTAAATGAAACATCTAATACAGAATTTTCAATTCCATTAGCGGATGGCTCTGAGTATCAAATCGTAAAAGAAAAACAAGGTTATGTTATTAAGAAAAATATTTCTGAATCCGTGACTGAATATATTGAGCCGATGAAAAACAGAAAGTATTATCCATCTTATTCTCAGGCTTTGAAAAGATTGAATCTTCTCGCCAAGGAAATTAATAGGCTTAACGAAAATGATGAGGGTGTAGAACTTTTTGGGGAGCAGAAAAAATTTGTTCTCAAAACACCAAAACCCAAAATGGATGAACCCGAGGCTGTAGCGGCGCCTTCACAACCACCTTCAGTTCCTTCACCAGAACTCCCGAGTGCTCCTGAAGCGGGTCTTGATATGGGTCCTGAAGAAACTTCTCCTTCAGTGGATATTGATATGACAGATGATGAGGTGTCATCCTCAGATGGACAAATGGATATTGAAGCCGGTAAAGAGGATATTCAGAGTGAACCATCACAAGAAATGATTACCTTCAAGACAATTCAAAAACTTACAGGTAGACTAACTCAAAAGATTAGAGACTATGATAACCAAGATGGCATGACTTCTGAGGATATAAAATATGTGATTAATATGGTTCTATCGGCATTAGACCTAAAAAACTTGTCTGATGAAGACAAAGAAGATATCATGGCTAAGTTTGAACAAGCTGAGGAAAGAACAGAAGAAGGTAGTGATAGTGGAGCAGAAGAGGACATTACCTCAGATACTGAAGTAAAAGATATTCAAGCTGATATGGATATCCCTGTAGACCAAGAAATGGGAGAGGGAGACCACGGTATGATTCTAAATAATGTATATCAAGAATCAAAAGTTGATAAGGTATTATCGAAATACTTTGAAATTTCAAAAAAAGAAATTTTAGAAGTGAGAGAAAGAAAGGGGAACAGAAAAATAGAAAACCAAGCGCGTTTGGAACAAAAGATGAAAAGTGTTTCAAAATTCACAGAGTCACTTGAACAAGAAACGGCTTCAAGAAAATTCTTGGAAGAAAATTTTGAATTTAATTTGATAGGTAAAACAAACAAGAAAAACTTGGTTTTTGAAAATTCAGAAAAACAAGTAAAAATTACACCTGAGGGATTTGTTGTATGAGTCATTTAGTATTTGTAAACGGTCTTGGACCTGATTACAAAGGTGATAATATATATGAATTTATTTTTTCTGATATTGTAGATGTTTGGGGAGATTCTTGGGAAAGTAAACCATCGAATGGATATCCAAGTCCTCCTGAACTTGAAAAAATTAAAAAGGTTGGAGTTCTAAGAAATACCGATATTAAATTGGAATTGATACAGAACTCCGATTTTTTTTGTATGATAGACGCAATAGATGATGTGGTTGCGTTAGGATGGGAACCTGAAGAGTTAAGAGGACAAAAGAGATTGGTTTTTAGGTTTGGAGAGGAAGAACAAAAAATAAAAGATAAACTCTACGAAAGAGATTTTATTTTGGAATTTGAAAAAAATGTAGTATATGAAAAGTAATAACAAAGCGTTTCAACTTATCGAAAAAGGTTTATCCGCGAATACTGTTGCAAAGCTAGATGAAGCTCAAATTGGGGTACTTCATAAAAAATTGGTTAGTGAAGTCACGATGGTTTCCGCAGGAGATTCAAGTACAATACAGAAACTCAAAGCGGAAAAAAAACCATTTGAAGTTTACGAAAAACAGGGTGATGTGAAAGAACAAGATGATGTGGATATGGAAAAAGACCCATTCGAGCTTCAATCTACTCAAGATAAAAGACAAGTAGGACCGAGTGATTATGGAGACAATCCAAAGGTAGATAAAGAAATGGACTCCGATGACGCTGATGGTATGGGAATAATGGAGGATAAAAAAACCGAAAAAACCCCTTTTGCAATTTGCACAGCACAATTGGGTAAAGAATTTGGAAGTAGGAAAAGAAGTCAGTGGAACGCTAAAGAAATGAACAAGTATGAAAGATGTGTTAAAGACGTTAAAAAATCTTTAAAGGAAGGAAAAAATCCCGTATCTTTATTTTTAGAAAACGAAATCACAAGAATTGTCGAAAAACATTTACCTCCGAAAATCACAAAAGGTGACTTGATGAAATATCTTGAAGAACAAGGTCCTGCTACTGCACCCACAAAACCAAAAGAAAAACCTGGTACAAAAGAAAAACCTGGTTCACCTACAAGACCTATGAGACCAGGAAAAAATCCTCATCCTGGTGAAAAGGAAGCTCCGAGAGCAAAAAAAATTTCACCTGATGACGCAAAAGACAATGTAATAAAGACAATAATGAAACTTTTGAAAAAATGAGTAAAGTAATTAGAGAACAAATAGACTATGGAGATTATCCTGAAAGGATGGACCCCAATCTCGAAAGAAAGCTTAAAAGTGCTAAAAGTTTATATGCTCAAAATCCTGCATTTAGGAAAGGAGCTAAAGATGTCTCAAGAATTGCAAGCTCAAGATTTAAAAAGGTTGTTGATAAACTAAGACAAGCAAGGACTTTACAAAGTATCACACCAAACATGATTCAAAGAATATACATGGAGGAAATGAGTAAAGTCCCTATGATTATTCAAATCGAAGCTAGACACAGACAAGAACTTGAAGAATTGGCAAAAAAAGTTTCATTAGAAGAGACTGAAGTGCCTGAAGGATGGTATCAAATTGAAGCTTTATTAAATAGAGAGCCGATTGATGTTTCAAATTTCAGGTTTAACCCTGAAGAAGACGAAGAAGAGGAAGAAGATAAAAAGCAAAAAATAGAGATTCCATCTTTTGATGTTGAAGACTTAACAAAAGAAGAAGAGTTAGAATTAGAAAAACACAAGAGAAACCTAATAAACGCTATTGTACAGGGTGCTGCCAAGAAAGGTCATTACCTTTTTCAAAAACCAGAGGTAAAATCCGAATTGGATAGAATTGATTCGAGACTATACCCCGCATATTTGGGAGTAATGGCAATCAATGATTTTCTCTACTTCAGTATGGAACAGATGATTGAACAAATGAGTGCAACGGGAAACGGAGTTGCTGGAAAAGTAGAATTACAAGATGCCGATGAAGAAGATGGCGATGAAAGTGGAGGTGAAGAAAAACCAGACACCAAAATTGTTGCTGAAGGGTTAATATTCCCAATTTTGACACATGAAATTATCAAAGGTGTGAAAGCTGCTAATGCTAGATTTGGTCTTCCTACCGACCCGAGTATGAGAGAAAAAGTAAAATCCCAAGTCGATATTTTATCAAATGAGCCTATGCAACTACGTATTGGACCTGAGGTTGTTGAAAAAATAAGATTTTCTCTTCCTGATAAAATGTTTGATGAATCAAACAAGGGGTTAATAAACTGGTTTGAAATTCAATTATACCAAATTCCCGCTCAAGAATTTTTGGAAATTATAGGTAATGCTATTTCTGAGGATAAATCCAAACAGGAAAAGGCAACTAAAAAATTCGAGGAAATCATGAAAGAAGCCATGGAATTGAAAAGAGAATATGAAGATTATCAAGAGGACCAAGGTGATGAAGGTAAAAGTGGCGATGACGAAGATGATGATTTAGATGATTTCTTGGGAAGTTTGGGAATATCGAGACCCAAATAATTTTCTGTGACTAAAGAACAACTAATTATCGAAGGGACCAAATGCATAAGGAATACTCCGTATGCATTAAAAACTTATTTACAAACTTATGATAATACTGTATCAAAATACGTCCCATTAGACCTTTTTCCAGACCAAATTCGTTTAATACAAGATTATGACGAGTTCAATGAGAATATAGCCCTAAAATATAGACAAGCTGGTGTTTCTACTGTCACCGCTGCTTGGGCGTCGAAAAAATTGGTCTTTGCAAAAAAACAAAAACCTGAAAAAATTCTGATTATTGCTAACAAACTCGACACTTCCGTTGAAATGGCTAATAAAATTAGAAATTTCACAGAACAATGGCCTGCTTGGGTTGGAGTTGGATTTTCAGTAGATAAAAATTCTCAAAGGCATTTCAAATTAACAAACGATTGTGAGGTTAAAGCAGTTGCGACTTCAAAAGATGCTCTTCGAGGATACACCCCAACAATTTTGATTTTTGACGAGGCCGCGTTCATAGAAGCAGATAATGATTTTTGGTCAGCTTGTATGGCCTCCCTTTCGACTGGTGGTAAGGTCATTGTTGTGTCCACTCCAAATGGTTACGACCAAATATATTACGATATATATGACCAAGCGCTCAGAGGAATGAATGAATTCAAAATCTCCGAGATGTTTTGGTATAGAGACCCGAGATATACTAGAGATTTATACATGGTAAAAACCACTGATTTAGTTCATTTTTTATTGAATAGGGAAGATTATCCTCAAGATATCATAGTCGATTTATCAGTTAACAATCCATATGAGAGAGACCACGCAATAACAACCGATTATATATCCAAAGGATATAAGCCTTGTTCGTCTTGGTTTGAGAGTATGGTGAAGAAATTGAAGTATGATAGAAGAAAAGTTGCACAGGAATTGGAGTGTAATTTTTTAGGTTCTGGTGATAACGTTTTTGAGCCCGAACTTATGAGAAACATCTCACACAATCAATTAAGGGAACCTTTAGCGAAAATGATGGGAGGTTCACTGTGGATTTTCAAAGAGGTCGAAAATAATCACAAGTATGTCATGGGTGTGGATGTGTCGAGAGGAGACTCTGAGGACTTCTCATGTATTGAAATTATCGACTTTGATACTCGTGAACAAGTATTGGAATACGTTGGAAAGGTACCACCTGATGTCATAGCAGACATTGCGTATAAATGGGGTTCGATGTATAATGCTTATTGTGTGATTGATATTACGGGTGGTATGGGAGTCTCTACTGCAAGAAAGATGCAAGAAATGTCATATTCTAGTGGACTTTATGTAGACAATATAGACCCCTCAAAAAAATGGAAATGGGACCCCAAACTAAACGAAAAAATACCAGGAATAAATTTTAACTCGAAGAGGGTTCAAATCATATCAGCATTTGAAGAGGCATTAAGACATGATTTCAAGGTCTATTCAAATCGTCTATATAATGAAATGAACACTTTTATATACATTCACGGAAGACCTGACCATCAAAAGGGTCACCATGATGATTGTATTATGGCTATGTCTATGGCGATTTATGTTGGTGAAAAGAATTTTCAGTCCATACAGAAAGTTGTGAACCACACCAAGGCAATGTTAAATTCATGGACTAATATTAGCCACGAAAACAAAAACTCATCTGAATTCTTTAATCCTATGGTACCCCAAATGGGACGTTATAACTCACACAAACCTGGTCAACCCTCAAGAAGTGACTATCAAAAATATGGGTGGTTATTTGGAGTAAAATAACTATTTATATTATCTTGGTATCAAGTAAAATTGTAAAATGAGTGAACAGAATCTAACGGTATGGCAACGGTTATCGAAAACCTTTGGTCCGAATTCCCTTCTCAATCAAGATTATCCTATCTATAAGTTTGATAAGAAAGAACTTCTTAGAACGAAAAGTAAAGATGAATATGATAGGGAAAAATTACAGGCTCAACAGAGTTATTATATTGCAAATCAGTGGGCTAAAGTCGAAAACAATTTATATTCTCAAGCAATTTATTATGAACCATCGAGACTATCTGCTCAATATGACTACGAATCTATGGAGTATACTCCTGAAATTTCAGCAGCTTTAGACATATATGCTGAGGAGTCTACAACACCAAATGAGGATGGATTTATTCTACAGATTTATTCCGAATCCAAAAGGATAAAAGGTGTGTTAGCAGACTTATTCAACAACTCTTTAGACATCAATACCAATCTTCCAATGTGGACAAGAAATACCTGTAAGTACGGTGATAATTTTGTCTATCTCAAATTGGACCCAGAAAAAGGGGTTGTAGGATGTCAACAATTACCAACTATAGAAATAGAACGTAGAGAGGTGGGTGTAAGCCAAAAAATTACGATAGAGCCTGAAAAACCTGAAGACAGAAAAGCGCTTCACTTTGATTGGAGTAATAAAAATATGACTTTTCAATCATGGGAAATTGCTCACTTTAGACTACTTGGAGACGATAGAAGATTACCTTATGGAACTTCGATGTTAGAAAAGGCTAGAAGAATTTGGAAACAACTATTATTGTCCGAAGATGCAATGTTGATTTATCGTACATCAAGAGCTCCTGAAAGAAGAATTTTTAAGGTTTTTGTTGGAAATATGAACGATGACGATGTTGAGGCATATGTACAACGTGTTGCCAATAAATTTAAAAGAGAACAAATTGTAGATAGTAAAACGGGACAAGTAGACATGAGATTTAATCAGATGGCGGTGGACCAAGATTATTTTGTACCCGTGAGAGACCCAGCAGCTCCAAGTCCAATTGATACTTTAGCTGGTGCACAAAATCTATCTGAAATTGCTGATATTGAATATATTCAGAAAAAACTTTTAACAGCTCTAAGAGTACCTAAAGCCTTTTTGGGGTTTGAAGAAGTTGTCGGTGATGGTAAGAATTTGTCTTTACAAGACATTCGTTTTGCTAGAACTATAAATAGGATTCAGAGAAGTATGCTCCAAGAACTTAACAAAATTGCAATTGTTCATTTGTTTTTGTTAGGTTTCGAAGATGAGTTGGAAAATTTTACTTTAGGTCTTACAAACCCTTCAACTCAAGCAGACCTACTTAAAATTGATGTTTGGAAAGAAAAAGTTTTGCTTTACAAAGATTTGGTTTCAGACCCAGGGAACGGTATTTCTGCCAGTTCTTCCACTTGGGCTAAAAAACATATTTTTGCTTGGTCAGATGATGAGGTTAAAACGGATTTACAACAACAGAGAATTGAAAGAGCTGTAGGTGAAGAATTGAAACAAACACCAACAGTGATTTCTAAAACTGGTTTTTTTGATAATATCGACAAACTTTATGGCTCATCAACAGGAGCAACACCATCAGCCGGAGCTGAGACAACACCTGGTGGGGAAGAAACTTTAGGAGGTTTACCTGGTGTAGAATCGACACCTCAATCACCAGAATTGGCTCCTCCTGAGACACCTGAGACAACAACACCTTCTGATACGGCAATTACTCCTGAGTCCAAACAAAAAGACATGAATATTTTAGTAGAAAGTGATTTGATAGAAGGTAAACAGGTAATAGATTTGGGACACGGACAAAAATCTTTAGGAAAAATTTCTGAAGAATTAAATAAGTTGTTGAACTCTTAATATTTATTTTAAAAGTAGATAGAATGACATTTGGTCAGTTAAAATCAATTATAGAGGAGAATTTACTAAACTCTTATAAAAATGAAGCAGAATTTAAAAAAACTCTTAGAGAGTTTAAAGGGAACGTTTTGAAAAATAAAAAGTTCTCGAAATTATTTTCTGTATATGAACAACTCTCAACTCCACAGGGATTATCTGAAAAAGAGGCAGATATTTTTTTAAATGAAGGATTGAATTTGATTTCCAAGATTATTCATTCTATTAAGATGCCTTATTCAAAATATACTCCTGAAACTAATTCATACGTTGACATTGACAATTTGGTCTACACCACAAAACATAATATTACAGAAAGAATTCAATCCAAAAAAAGTATTATAGGTTTATTGATGAGTGAGCCCAAAAGGGATAATGACCCTGTAAAAATTCCACTTAATTCGATGGTAAAAATTGCAAATCAAACCTTGGAAAATTATATTCAATCGATGGATTCAGGAACTAAAAAACTTTTTTTGGAAGTTATCAAATCCGAAAAAGATACTCTGGAAAAGCAATATTTATCGTTAAAGGAAACCACTATCGAAAAACTTAATAATTTACTTTCTGAACAAGATGAATCTGAAATGAAAACTAAAATTTCAGAAACAATCGAAAAACTACATAAAGAGAATTTTTCTCAAATCAATTATGTAAAATTAATCTCCTTAGAAAACGGATTATAATCCGTTTTTCTTTTTTTCAATATAGATTGCTTTAAGTAATTTTTTTCTTTTTTTTACAGACTTTTTTTCAAATTCTTTCCGTTCATTCAGAATTTGGTTCTGTTTTGTTTTGATAACTTTATTCTTGAGTTGTTTGAGAGATTTTTCCAGGTTATCGTTATTTTTTATTTCTATTATCAACATATTAGATATAAATATTGTTTTTTGATTCATTTTTGACTATTGGAAAAACTACTCGTATTTTTATAAAAATAAATTAAATGTAATATGAGTATCAATGAAAAAAGGAAAAAGCGTCAAATTAAATCTTTTCAATCCAATTAAATCTATGTATGGAACAGTTGATTCCAAAAACTTAAAATCAATTTTTATTAACATTCAGTCTTGGGTCACACCCATACAAGAAATGGAAAATTGGAACAGAATTGTAAATAACCTAAGTAGACAAATAAAACACTCAGTGTACGATTCTAACAAATCAGAATTATTTTTAACGAAAACAATAATTGATTTGGACTTAAGAGTAAGCGGGATATCTACAGGAAAAAAATCTTTTTTTAATTTGGAAGTCAATTTATTTGCAAATGAAGAATTGAATTTCAAATCAGAAAATCTGAAAAAACAAATTAAAATAATCATCAAATCAATTTACCGAAATAATATTGAAAAGAACTCTTATTTTACTTTCTCAAAGTCTAAAAAATAATTAAGATTACAATTCTGTATATTTATTTGAAAATAAAGGATGAAACAATTAAGAATATTAGAAGCTCATGAACTTGGTCATGGAATTTTGATAGAAATGGACGCAGGGTATATTAATCCCCATGATTCACTTAATCTTCAACTAATGGAACAAGCAAAAAAAATGGATTTCAAAAATCCGTTTGAGTTTTATGCAGTTCTACAAAAATACGATACTGCTAATCGTAATGGAAGATTTTATCCAGAAAAAATTCTGAAAAGAGAAGCTGAAAGATATAAAAAAATAATACAAAAAGGTTTGTCAACATCAGAGCTCAACCACCCTGAATCTTCCTTGATTGATTTAGATAGAGTTTCGCATCTGATTACAGACATTTGGTGGGATAAAAACATATTGATGGGTAAATTAAAACTGTTGACAAGTCCAGGATTTCACGAGTCAGGGGTTGTTTCTTGTAAAGGAGACATTGCAGCGAATCTAATGAGACAGGGTGTTACGATGGGGGTTTCATCCCGTGGCGTCGGTTCGCTCAAAAAAGTCGGTGAGAGAAACGAGGTACAAGAAGATTTCGAGTTGATATGTTTTGATTTAGTTTCATCACCCTCAACTCCAGGGGCATATTTGTTCTCAAACGTTGATGAAAGGGGTCAATATGAGGAAAACTTAGAAGAAGAAAAAAAATCCAAAACAGAAGGTCAAATAGACAAATCTATTGATTTAATGAAAAAACTCACCGATTTTTTGGGAAAATAATTCTATGGACCAAAAGTATTTCGTAGCTAAAATTCAGTATGAACTTACTGATGAAACAACAGGTAAAATTAAAAAGATTAGAGAAGAAAAATTAGTTAAAGGTTTTTCTGTCACAGATGTTGAGGCAAAAGTAACCAAAAGATATGAAACTTTTTCGTATGATTGGAGAATAACATCAGTATCTGAAAGTAAAATTGATGAAGTAATTGAAAAGTAAAAGAGTGGTTAACCACTCTTTTTCATTTTTGGAATATTTATTTATAAAAAAACATGGCATTTTATTTAACAGGATATTACGTTAAGGAAGGCTCAGAGGATACTCAAGTAGCAATTTTTTACCTGAATAGTTATAGGGATTTAGATTCTTGGCAAAATAATACAGGCAATACAATTAAAGTTACACAGATACCCAACTCAACAATGGACATAAAACAGGCTATTGCAGGAGAAAGTTACAGAGTGAACCTTACAAATAGAGATGGGGCCACCGATAATTATTACATGATTACAGACAGTTGGAGCGAAGTAAGTGGTATGATAGACCAGCGAATAAGGAAAGGAGATACATTTAACTCAACTACTAGACAAACTTCTGAGTTTTTCGACTTAACCAACTAAATTTATAACCATCAGAAAATCAACTTTTTTATAATTCGATAATATTTATTAATTAAATCAATAAAAATTCTTATGCAAGAAAATAAAAATTTAGTAGAAGAGGCTCTTATTCAAATGAAAAACGTTGAAGAAGCTATAGCCGAAAATGCAAAAGGAATACTTGCTTCTACAATGAAGGAAGAAATCAACCAATTAGTAAAAGAATCTCTTTCTGAACAAGATGAGATTGACATCGATGATAAAATGGATATGCCCGATTCCGATGAGGAAGACGACATTGACATAGATGTCAAAGATGACATGACGGGTGACATGAGTATGGAACTCGACATGGATGCTGAGGAAACTCCAATCGATTTGACTGGAGCATCTGATGAGGAAATTTTAAAAGTCTTCAAAGCTATGGGAGAAGAGGATGGAATTATCGTAACAAAAGACGATGAAGAAATTCAACTCACAGATAATGAATCTGATAGTGAGTATATCATCAAGCTCAAAGAGTCAAAATCAAAAATCAATGAAGACGATGCGATTGCTAAAATCGTAGACGACATCTTCAATTCTCCTTCATCGGGAGATGAGGAGGAAAAAATTGATTTTTCTAAATTAGACTCTGATGAAGGGGATAACATGGAAATTGACATGGATTCTGAAGAGGAGATGATGTATGAAATCACACTTGACGAAGATGACAATGAGGATGAAGAAAACGAATCGACGTTATACGAAGAGGATGACGAAGATGAAGAAAACGAATCGACGTTATACGAAGAGGATGACGAAGATGAAGAAAACGAATCGACGTTATACGAAGAGGATGACGAAGATAACGAATCTATTGTCGAAGAAGGAAGTTATGATGAATCATTAGAAGAAGCATACAATCACAAGAAAGCGATTAAACCTAAAGGTGTTGGAATTGGCACTGGTCCCAAATTTTCTTACAAAGCTACAAAAGGTGGGTTTGATGAAAAAAAGAAAGAAGGTCCAAAATCTGTCGGAACAGGTAAAGCAAAATTCGAATACAAGAAGGGTGCTAATATGGAAGATAAATCAAAAAAAGTTGAAACTAAAGAAGGTCGTCAGGGATATAATGACAAAGAAGATGAAAAATTGGGGATGAAACATGGTAAAACAGCTATGAAACACCTCAAGGGTTCACATTCTGAAAAAGAAAAATCTCGTAGAGATGATGCAAGTTTCGAAAAAAGAGAAACTAAAGAAGCTGCTAGAACATATGGTATGGGTTCAAAAGAGGGTAGAGGTCTGAGAAAAGGCATCACTAACAATAGAAATTATACATATGGTCCTAACGGTGTTAAAGTGGAGTCTCTTGAAGCAGAAGTTAGTATGTTGAGAGAAAAAAATGAAGAGTATAGAAAAGCTCTGAATTTATTCAGAGAAAAACTAAATGAGGTAGCTATTTTTAATTCAAATTTAGCTTACGCTACAAGACTTTTCACGGAACATTCAACAACTAAAAAAGAAAAAATTAATATCCTCAGAAGATTTGATTCTGTTGAAACTTTGAAAGAGTCAAAGTCTCTTTACAAGTCAATCAAAGATGAATTATCTACTGTTGAAACTAAATCGGTTACTGAATCCGTAGAAAAGTTAAATACCACTGTATCTTCAGGTTCAGCAATCAATCTTATCGAGTCAAAAACTTATGAAAATCCTCAATTCTTGAGAATGAAAGATTTAATGACTAAGATAAAATAATATATAAACAAAAACTAAAATACTCAAAAAATGGGAGCATTATTAGAATCAGGTCTAGTTGGTAACATCGGTCTTAAGCACCTTAAAGTTATCAAAGAAGACACAATCACAAAATGGGACAAATTAGGATTCTTAGAGGGTCTTAAAGGTCACATGAGAGAGAACGTAGCACAGCTCTATGAAAACCAAGCTAGCTATTTAATCAATGAAGCAGCGACTACATCTGATACAGGTGCATTCGAAACTGTGGTTTTCCCTATCGTTAGAAGAGTTTTCTCTAAGTTGTTAGCTAACGATATCGTATCTGTACAAGCTATGAACTTACCAATCGGTAAATTGTTCTACTTTGTACCTAACATTCAAAACTACGAAACAGGTGGTAGTCAAGATGACAACACAGGTATTCATTTCAAACCAGTAGGCGCACCAAGTGGACCTACAGACCCTAATGTGGGATATGATTTCAACACAGGGAGAGATTTGTATGACAGATTTTATGAGGGTAATGAACCAGCTTTAGACCCTCCAGGTTTGTACGATTATTCCAAGGGGCAATTCTCAGCTATTACAGGTACAGCAGTAACTGCAGTTTGGAATAACACAACATTAGATTTAGCTGTGTCAGGTTATGGCACTGATAACTACAGAAAAGTGCTACTTATCATGTCAGGTTTCGCATCTGATGGCGCTGGTAAACTTATCGGTCCTGATGGTCAACCAATGGATAACGAGTCTTTCTTAGCTGACCTTACTCTCTACGGAAGTACAACAGCAACTAACACAACAACAGGTGTTGGTAGAAACGTTGGACCATACCTATTTAGAGTAGTTACTCAAAGATATGGTAAAGGTATTGTTCAGTATGGCAATAACAATGCTGATGCACTTTTCCCTCAAAGTAAAACAGGAGGTGGTCAGTATGATGACCTTTGTACTCCTGATGGAGAAATTTATTTGGAAGTAGACCTTCAAGTTCCTTGTTGCGTAAGTTGCACAGGATGTATCGATGGTTATACAGGTTCAACTTTTTCTTCAACTACAGCTAACAACCAAGCTTTCACACCTGTTTACAGAATTTACAAGAATTTGGAATTCGAAGACAGAATGGGTGAGGTTTCATTTGACCTTATGTCAGTAACAGTTTCTGTGACTGAAAGAAAATTAAGAGCTCAATGGTCTCCAGAAATGGCTCAAGACGTTGCGGCATTCCACAACATTGACGCAGAAGCTGAATTGACAGCTTTATTGTCAGAGCAAGTTGCGGCTGAAATCGATAGAGAAATCTTAAGAGACCTTAGAAAGGGTGCGGCTTGGAACTTGAGATGGGATTACAACGGTTGGAAGAGATTAGGTACAAACGCTGTTCCTTATACTCAGAAAGACTGGAACCAAACGCTCATCACTGCTGTCAATCAAATTTCAGCTCAAATCCACAAGTCTACCCTCAGAGGTGGAGCTAACTGGATTGTTGTATCCTCTGAAATCAGTGCAATCTTTGATGATTTGGAATATTTCCACGTTTCAAATGCTGCTCCTGAACAAGACCAATACAACATGGGTATCGAAAGAGTTGGTACTTTAGCTGGTAGATATCAAGTGTATAGAGACCCTTATTTCCCACCAAACCAAGTGTTGTTGGGTCACAAAGGAACGTCTTTGCTTGACACAGGTTACATCTACGCACCATATGTACCTTTACAACTTACACCTACAATGTATAACCCATTCAACTTCACACCTATCAAGGGTATCATGACTAGATACGCTAAGAAAATGGTTAACAACCGTTTCTATGGTAGAATCACGGTTGATGGTGTTAGAACATTTGATTTGAGAGAGTTAAGATAATATGGTCTAACCTTAATATAAAAGGGTCCTTCGGGACCCTTTTTTTATTTCTTTGGCTCTGAATTAAATGTAAGTGAATTTACTATTGATAATGATTTTGAAATAATTTCAGTCTCATTCATAGAAAATATTCCTTGAGAATATGCAAACTCCAAACTTTTGTTAATAAAAATTAATGATTGTTCGTAAGTAAGATTATCAATCAAATTTCTCAAGTCTTTATCAGATTTATAACCTATAGATGAGAATAAATTGCCTTTAAGTTCTGATTGTGAATTATCCATCAGTTAATATATTTATTAATGTACAAAATATATGAAAAAAAAACATATAAATGAAGCAACTGGTTCAGGTAATAGTGGTAAATTCAAAGTGCCTTTGGTTTTAGCAACCCGAACATGGGATAAAGAACAAATAAGCCCATTCAAGGATAGTGTTTCGAAATATCTTAGTTCAACTAATTCATATGACAGCTATGACGGAAATATGGAGCGGTCAAAAAAAATTATTAGTCAAAACGAAAAAAAGGCTAAAAAAAAAATCGCAATTATAAAAAAAATGGAAAATAAAAACTCGAAAGTAGATGAAACCTTTATTAAAGAAGATTTAGCGGTTTGGTTTGGTACAAAGAAAAAACCTAGAGGAAGCAAACAACCTGTAGGTCCTTGGGTAAATATATGTAGAAAAAAAGAAGGTGGAGGACATCCCCCTTGTGGAAGACCTGAAGCAAGTAGTAAGGGATATCCTAAATGTAGAGCGAAGGGTGTAGCTTCAAAAATGTCTGATTCACAAAAAAGGGCTGCTTGTTCTCAAAAAAGAAGAGAGGAGAAAAAAGACCCCAAGATTGGTACAGGGAACAAACCAACAATGACATCATACAAAGCGAGAAAAGAATCGCTCGAAAAAACTATTAGAAATATACTTAAAGAAATATATGAACCAAAAAAATTATATCCAGTAGAATCTGTGTACATGGGAATTACTAATGCACCTAGAGAACTAAAGCAAATTGTATCCACATTAAAACCAATTCCTTGTATAAATGACAAAGGTGAAAAAAGGTCATGTTTTAGAATTCCTGAAGTTTTGTATGTATACTTTTCAGGAAATTATTGATTTATTTTCAAAAGTATGTCTTTCAAAGAGTGTTGAATGTTATTATTGATTTCCGATTCTAAATTCTCTCGTCTTTTTTCAACCTCCAAGTCAAAAGTTTCCAACAAATTGGAATATAATTCCGTGTTTTCTATGTAAACATTATAACTATACACGTGATTGATTATATGAATTGTAAAATTGTTTATAACAATAAACATGCTATACTCCTCATTTTCAATTATACGTTTCGTTGATTTCGGCGTGTAATTTAAGTTTGAGGAATTACGAGAAATCAATTGATTGCAAATTTCAACTGAATATTGTTCCTCCTGTGTGACCGGTGGTCGTGGGTCAAATTTTTCTTTTAGAGCTAAATAGACTTTATATAATAATTTTGGTATATAGCCAACAATTTCTTTATTTTTCATTACCAAAAAATATATATCTTTTTTCTAAATTAACAATATACCCCTGAACAATGTTTTTTACCATCTAAACCAGGCATTGTTCCTTTACAAACCTGTATAGCATAACCATTAGCGTACGCTGATGGATAAACTTTGAATTTAGCTTTAGCTGCTGCTTTACCCCTTGAGCAAAGTTTTGTACCCGTTTTTTTCTTACCCTCCAACATAAAAGGTTCTTCTTTATAATTTTTTCCTTTTATTTTATTCATCATAAAATCAAAAACTTGGTCTAAGTTTTCTTTGGCAACTGTTACGTGGTCTGCAGCCCAATCATGTCCATCGAGAATAATTTCATCAACAGTATCATGGTCAAGTTCTAATAGTAGATTTGCTTGACGTATTAATTGTTCCAAATTACTGAAAAACATGTAATTGGGTAACTGTTGTTCATAAAGAACTTTATGAACAATTCTGTTTATATCTGATTCGTCTATTTTAACTATCTTTTTCATTTACAACATTAAAGGTTAATTGTCTTTTATAGGTATCTTTTTCACCTGATGAATTTACCTGAATATCTACATAATATTGATTAGGAATTTTATCTCTCATATCAATCATAAAGTAATATTCGTTTGGGGTTCTGTTTATCTGAGTCCAATCCTGTACTTGAACCTCAGTTGTTCCCTCTTTTACATAAATACGATAAAAAGCTGATATTCCTTCTAAAAGTTGTTGACCAGTATAAGATTTTTTTATTGTCACACCAATCTTTCTGATATCAGAGTTTATAATATTCTCGTTTTGTAGTATTCCATAAAAATTGAAACCAAATTTGTTTGGTTCTTGACTATTGACCCCTATTTGCACACCAGCGCTATACATCTGTAGTACAAATTGATTTTTTATATTTGGTATTGATTGACCGTTGATTCTTAAGTTAGACCAAACATCGTAAAACGTACATGGCGTTGGAGAACCAGTAAAAGAGTTAGGTATTACACATTCATAAACACCTCTTGTTCTTTGACAAGTTGTCAATCCTGAAAGATTATTATAGAGTGTATTATCTCTTTGATATACTGATACAAGAGGTAACTGGTCCAAATTTACTGTATCACCATTTTGGTAAACATACAGATATAATTTATTAGTTTGGTTTTTTAAAAACAAATTTCTATCGTCTTGGATTAGGTCATTGTAAGTAGTAAGTAAGAATGGTTGATAAAAAGTTTGGGTATGTCTGGAAAAAAAGGCAACACTGTAACTTTCTGTAAGACCTGTGATGTTTTCAATAGCAGGTAGATATGCCAAACCCCACCCAGTGTAACCTGTTATGGTGCCGTTTAATATATTATTTATCTCATTGCTCATATCCATATTTAAATCCTCATTACCGAACTCAAAGTGTTGGGTCGCTATAATAGTAAGGCCAGAATAATTGACTAATCCTGTGTTTCTATTGTTGTATAATCCTGGCTCTGACCAATTGGATATAATTTCCCTTTGAAACCAATTAGATGGTCTTGTTGAATATGCTCTTGTATCTACATAAGTTAAAGGAGTGGAACCTCCAACAGCTGAGTTTTTTGCTAAGTTGAAGTCATTGTAATCGTATCCTACTCCCTCGTCCCATGGTTGTAAATTTCCTGTAGCACCTGATGTCTTTGGTATTCTGAAAAGAATCAAATCAAATGAGCTGGCGCGCCTCCTATCATTTGACATGAAAGTGTTGAGGAGTTCATTATCAAATGACGATGTATTTGTCATTTTGAGTGTATGAGTCATTGCAGATGTGCACCCTGTAGATATTACACCACTTTGAATATTCCCTACAAGTAAATCCAAATCCAAATCAAATAAAATTCTTGAGAAACCAAAATTGGGAACAGCTAAAAATGAAGTGCCAAAATTCAATTCCGACACTGGATTCCTACCTGTGTTGACATAAGAATTTGAAACTATTGTGTTATTTTTATCTACATATGACCTTAAAATTGACATCAAACTTTTTTAATAAATATCAATTAAGTCGGATATTACTATTTAATATTTTTGTAGTGGCTTTTTGTATTTCTGTCAAAATGTTATCAGATGTTACACCATCCTCTGTAACATCAACAGGAGGTAAACCTGGATATGCGTGGGTGTGTGTAAGTAGAAATCTAACTATTAAGTTAATTAATTCGAGTAGTTCTTCACCTCTGACCAATGATGATGTTTTTGATTGTATATTTTCAGTAAATGCACTTGGGGGTATACCGTATATTGTATCGGCAAAGTTTATTTTTTCTTTGTCTCCCAAGGAGTCTTGGCTCAGAAGATAAATTTCTTGACCACCCAAGACCGAGTATGTTTTGGGGACTGATTCAAACTCTGATGCGGTATACTCCACTATTTCACTTTGAATTGGAAGACCTACAGTATCTTTTTTCCAAATAAGTCCAAATTGACTATCAGAAGTTGCGGTCTCATCTGATTGAATAAGTTTTATTCTGTTATTGAAAGATTCTAAGTTATCTTTTATTGTTTGTTGAATTTCTGTAGCGGGTGATGAATCCGAAATAAAATTATATACAAATTCACTTGGTCTGAAATAAATTGGAAATTTGTTTTGGTTGTCAGAAAATAGTTGTCTCCCATTAGAAGCAACATTCTTGTCATTACAATTTTTAATAAAACTATTAATTTTATCAACTACCTGTTGAAATGTGAGTGCAGTAAAATCCTCTCTATAAATCAAAAACTTATTGGACTCAGGAATTTTTGTGGACACCTGAATGTTCTTGGTATCGGTAGAGGATGATTGTTTCAGTGAGTATAGATTGATTGAACCTGTAAAACTATTTTGCGTATTTTCAGGATTTAAAATAACCCACTCGATTAAATGTTTTACAAATAAAGTAATTGGTTTGGACGTTATTTCTTTCTTTTTTGTTTCCGATGTTTTGGACCTATCAAATATTGATAATTGTAAAAAAGCTCTGTTATTATTTGGTGGTGTGTCGATATTCGATTGTGGTGTTTGGGAGTATTTACCAGCTCTTACCAAAACGTCATTCTCTTTTAAAATTACGTCTGTGCTTCCTCTACCTAATAGTGCGTTATCACCAGGTTCAGGATAGATACCCTTCAATACATTTTTTGCCGGCCAAGTTCCATTTTGATTTTTAATGTTTTTCGGTGGCTTGAACTGCATTCCCGTACCTGTGAATTTAGCCCCACCAGAATTCAATGTGTTAAATGCGGAGTTTGGTGAGAAGAAATTACTCTGAACATAGTATTGGTTTTGATATTTGAAATCAGGGTTTACAAAAATTACTTGAATTAATTCACCCTCGTTGGGTACCTGATAAACGAAGTAAGGTAATAATGGATAAAATACTAAGGGGTCTCTCTCTGTCCATATATCCTTTTCCTCATTCCAGTTTGGTGAAGTTATGGACGCTATAACATCAGGAAAGTTAATTACATTAATCTTGGCTCTGACCCTTCCTAACATTAGAGGGTCTTGATTATTCAAAACAGTACACTGATAAAATATAGGCGTCATTATTTATTTCTGTTTTGATACTCCTTTAGGATGTTATTGTATAACAACTCTACATTATCTAACTCTAAAGTCAAATTAATAATTTGGGCTTTTTTTATTTCGAAGTCTGTCGACAATTTATCCATCCAATCAATTAATTTATTGTTAGGTAAATTTTTTAAATTTTGAAGTTGTTCTAATATTTTATCGTATTCCTCTTTTTTCATAAAAGATTATCTTGGCTTACTAAAACATGGGCCAGTCGGTGTATAACAATCGTTGACACCATTTTCGGCTTGTTCATCGCTTCTTCCACGGTGAGTTGCCAAATTATAGATTAACATCAAATTTGGTTGACCATTTGGTAAAGCGTTAGTTGGTATTCCTGCCTCTTGTAAGTATTTGATTGTATTCAGGAAACCCCGTTGTGGAGATTCTCCAGGTAGAAAATCAGTTAAAACCGCGAGTGCTAAATTTATTTTTTTTCTTTTACCTGGTGGTGGACCCGGATTTATGGGAGCTTGAAGTAACTTCAAAATATTTTTTATTTCATCTAAAAGTGATTGACATTTTCTGGCATCGAAGAACCCTGCTTTCACTACGTTTGCAGCAATTGCAATAAGTCTTATTGTTGTTTTATATTCTTTCTTTTTTTGCTCTCTTAAAATATCCAACGCTAAGCTAGTCACTATATTTAATAACTCTTTTTTTAATAAATCAAATAGGTTTCTAATGAAGATTGCACCAATTCTACTTACAACCTGAATCATAAATTTTTTGAATTTTTTTATAAATTCAACTGAATTTGTTATAATATTTGATGATGGTATATTCAATTGGTTGATGGTGGTTGCGGTTGTGATAACTTGGTTGTATGAAAGATTGTAAGTATTTTCTGTAAATTTTAACAGAATAAAAATTGGTAAAAGAACTTTGGGACTTAAAGCGGCACTAGCAACAGCAATTGCTAAGTTTTTTATTATATCTTTGTTGATAGAGGCCGTTGCATTAAAAGAAGCTGGTATATAAACATTCCAATTTGGATTTTGAGATAAACTATCTATTATATTTTCCATAGTGGAAATCTGTTGTTCTTCTGTTTGTCCTGACAATCTATCTCTGAAATCAACTAATTGATTAACTAAATTTTCAAAATCTACAGGTACCTGAACGTTATCACAATCAACGAATTCCATAACACCGTTCTGAACATTAGAGATATTTAAGTCTATATTTCTCAAATCAACCTCAGTAAATTCAAAAAAACTATTGTCAACCCCATCCAATTCGGCTACTTTAGCAACTCCGCTAACATCTATTTCAGTTTTTTGGTCAAAACATAAGCCCAAAATTCTTTGTAATATCTTATAAAATTTTGAGTTATCTGAAATTGGTCCTGATGGTGCAGGTATTTTCATGTTCATAAATTGTGAAATATATTGTAAAATTTGTGCTGTAAGTGTTGTGGTGTCGAAGAATTTTATTGTTGAGTAATAGTCTGACAACCACTGACCGATTTTATTTTCAGTAAATGAATTAAAAGTTCCTACTTGGTTCCCTTGTCTGTTGAGCATGGCAACTTTGAAATAATTTCCTGCAATACCGAATTCGTTTGTGGTGGTATACTGAATATTGAAAAGATTTTGTCTACTTGTGCCTTGGTAAAATCTACCATACTTTTGTTTGAAAGACTGTGCAGAGCGTGTTAATTCATACAACGTTTTGTCCATCGGAAAAGCGTTTTTTGGATTACCACCGTAGTTTCTGAATTGTGTTATATTTGATTGAGAAACTCCACTGGTTTCGTAAAGTATTTTTCCTACCGCCGAGTTAGTATCCACTTTCAAAAGACCACTGGCTAAATATATTAAATCTAAAGATTGTAAGGGTATGTAGACCGATTGGGACACCGGTAAAGTATCCATATCGTTTGCAGCTGCCTCAGAAACCCCATTATAGGTTTGTTCTTGACTACACCCAAGAGCTTTGATTGCTTCCTCTTGAATTATTGATTGTACCTCTTGTTCTGATTTTCTTGCTGTCGTTAAAAGAATATTTCTTATGGCTCGAGCCTCGGTACCCTTACCTTTAATCAGGGAAATGAAACCAAATAGTTGTTCGGTTGATGTTGGTACATTTCTTTGAAATCTTTTTTGTTGTTGTGAAATTTTGTTAAGTTGACTTGCGGTCATCTCAGCTGATTTTGCAACTGAGTTTTTTAACTCTCTTCTTATTTTTTTCTCAGCATCAACGGTTTCCTTATAAGCTTTGATTGCATTGATTTCTGCATCAATCTGTTGACTTGAATTCGATACGTCTATAGAGGAATTGAAGGATTGCATTTACTTCATTTTGTAAGTTTCCTCATCATTGGAAACATCTTTCTCAATCAGATTCTGAAGTAAATCATCATCCAAGTCAGAAAGTGTGAAAGACTCTGTATTCTGATTTGACTTTTCCCAAATGGATGATTGAAGTTTTGAAAGAGTCAATTTTTTTTCAACACAGTCGTTTATTATTTTTTGTTGTTTTTCAATTACAGGACCAATTGTCTGCATGTCTTCAGCACCTTTCATAAAATTCAACATTTTGTTCTGAATTCTTATTGCAGTATTTCTCTGTTCTACTAATTCGTTGTAAATCTCTTGCATCAATGATAACATTGATTCTTTGGTTAGATTTATTTCTTTTTTTTGTGGTCTAGGCATGCCTATAAATATTTATTTAAATATTTTTAAACTTTATCTGTAATGAAGTATAAAGTTTTTTGAATTTCTTGATGGACCCCCTGATTTCTTTCGTACTAAGATTTGTCATTTCTCTGAGAGAAAGTAAAATGATATTTTTGTTAAACTTGTTGTTTTCTTCCCCTGTAAAAATTGTCTCATAGTTGTAAAATAAGTCTATTAGAGCTAACCCTAATTTTTTTTCATTTTCAGACAAATTTTCGGATGATACAAAACTTTTCAATTCTTCAAGATATTTTGAAAGTAAAAGATTGGTGTCAATAACATCTTCATCAATTCTATAAATCAAATCAGGTCTTTCCTCTAAACTCAATGATATGTCTTCATATGAGACCTTTCTGTTTGTTTCTTTTTGGTCCTTGATAATTTGCCCCATCAAATAGTTTTTACAAATTGTACCAAAATATGAGTAAGCCTTTTTGTTTTTTGAAGGCCTAAATTTATCTACCTTGGTCATAAGGAAAGAATGAGTATCAGTATGAATTTCTATAAAATCCATATCCTTACGATAAAGTTTATACCTTCGTATTATGGATGAAATCATCTTGTCTAAAGGGGCTCTGAGAAACTCGTTGTAGATTTTATTTTTTTCTTCCACCGTTTCTGCTACTAAAAACTTTTTTACGGCATTTTCTTCTCTAACATCGAAATAATTCTCTTTTACAACTTTTCTTCCTCTTTTCTTTGATGAAACATCCTCTGTGTTCGCAGAAAGATTTTTCAAAATTAACTTGTGGATTGTTCATATTTTATGACTCTATCGTCAGTAAAAAAATATTCTTGTTTTGCACTTTTAATCCAAAATCTAACCTCAGGTTCACTCAGTATACTATCACCAAATTTATAATTCCAAAAAATAGAGCCCTCCCTCATATTAGTATGTTTATATCCTAATCTTGGTATTGTCATAATATGGACTGAATTATAAGTGAGTCTCAATAAAAATTCGTAAACAAAAGTTAGTTTTATAGAGGTTTTTATACCACCAAAATCTTCAAATAATGTTTTTTTGATTGCCGAACCTGACACCTGAAAATTTTGATAATCTTGTAAGGTATCATTTGTTAAGATTCCCATCTCCTGAGAAAAATTTGCAGCAAATGTAGCCTCGTTCGTAAATCCTGCAAACCCACCTTTTTCATCGGTTTCTACTACAACAGGTAAGAACATTTGTACTTCAGGGAATGATTCAGAGTATTTTAGGACATTATCAAACCAAATGTTTGAATATTCGTCATCAAATTCCAGTACAGATATCCAAGTACCTTTAGCTATTTTTACTCCGAAGTTTACTTGTGCTGCGAAATTCGGGATATCTTCCCAAGTTTCAATTACAACATTCAAATTACCAAAATCATAAGACATCAAAAAAGATTTCAAAGTTTCTTCTTGGGTCGGTATAATTACGAGTTCTTCAAACTCGATTTTTTGATTTTTTAATGTGTTAATTGCTTTGGTGAAGTAATCCGAAAAATCTTTTGTAGTTGCAGATTTTATAGGCAGAATCACTGAAAGAGAAATTTTTTTCATATTAGTTATCTAATTTATTAAGTTGTTCTTCGAAAGAATCAGCTCTTTTATCGAAAAATGAAGAGAAAAGTTCTGTAACTTCTGTTTCGAATTTTTGTTTATTCATAAATTTTTGCGAAGTCGATTCCATGTTGGTATAAAGTTCAGGTCTGATATTATCCTCTAACCAATTTTGTATGAAATCTGCAATAAAATCTGTAATTAATGTAACGTCTGTAATCCAAATACCATTTTCTTCTGTCATCCAAGTTGGTTTCAAATCAGGTATCTTACCTAAGCAGGGCACCCCGCAAGACATGGATTCTAATGGGAATGTTCCAAATCCTGATTTGTTGTCGACCCATACACTAAGACAAGACTCTTTTAATGAATTAGCGAAATCTTTTTCACTAAGCCCTCTCATATCTCTGAATGTAAACCATCTGAATTGTGGAAACTTAAGATAAAAAGTTTTGATTATGTTCATAGTGTCTTCCTGTTCCCTTGTATGAACTGCGATAATAGGTAATGATGGAACAGTTCTTTTCGTAAAACACTCACTTATTTGTGGTTCCAATATATCAAATGAAGATTGTCTCATAATTTTCTCAATATATTCCTTCTGAGAACCATTGGTAGTAATACACTTATAAAAACCAAATTGAGACCAACTTTGACCTGGCTGTAATGTTTCAGTGATGAATGCATAAGATTGAACCAAAACAATCTTAGCACAAGGTAATTTTTTTACTTGGTCCATTACGTAACCAAAAATTTCAGGAATTACTAAAAAATCCTCAGGTGTAATTTCTAAGTTTTGACCTTCAATAGATTGATGAGGTAATAAGTCCATGTAATCTTTACCCAACCAATTTGAAACTCCAGTATATTCATTTTTTTCATGAAGTAAAATTGGATTGAATCCAGCATTTTTTAGAGTCATTGCCATTTGATAAATGTATCTGATGGAACCCTTAGCATTACCTTTTGTATCTTGAACAAAAAGGTAAATTCTTGATTTTCTATCTCGCAGATTTTTGATTGATAATTCTACTTTTTCTTTGTTTACGTTAGACATTTTAATAATGATTAATTAGTTTTTTATTTAGTAGTGAGTTAAAAGCGATTTTAAAAGGTATACTAATCTCCTTGGATTTCAAACCCAATTTGTCATCCATTTCACTGTTTTCAGTAAGTAATACCTCCATTAACATTTTCACCATTTCAAATTTGATAATATTTATTTTACTTTCTGTTCCACCTGTAAATTCGCTATAATTTTCTGTAATATCGAGATATTTTTCTATTTGGTCTAAATCAACAAAATAATTTTCTCCTAATACCTTTAACATATTTCTAAAATTTTTTCTTTTACATCTTTTATATTCTCCACTTCGTAGGATGAAGGAATATGTGAATTATAGTTGGTTTTATATTTAATTAAAGTTTTGTTAGACGGATAGTTAGATAATAAATTTGGGTTTGCTGTGACTATTATATCTAAAGAATTCCACATAGAATCAATTGTTGTTTCACTGTAAAATTTGTAATTTTCTATTAAACATCCGAACTTGGAGAGAAAAAAAAGAGAAGCTGGTTTTGATTTTCCGATTTCGTCAGATATAATCCAAATATCATGATTTTCTCTTAAATCAAAATAAAGTTCATTTAGGTCAGTCATTCCATTATATTCAACCGACCCTGCGTGTCCAAATATTTCCATCGTATACTCTTTATAAAGGAAATTATAAAGTTCGTCTTTATCTTTAAAACTTAAATGTTCATCAATATTAAGGCTAGTCACATCAGAATTAACTTTATATTCGAAAGTTTTTTCACTTTCTTCAATAAATGGATTATCAATATACCATTTTTGATAAACTTCTTGTATTTTTCTGAGAGTATCTCTCAAAACTCCATTAATTTCTATACCAATAATCATTCTTCGTATCTTTCCAAAATTTTGCTTATCAAGGGGTTTCTGACAACATCAACTGATTTGAACTCGAATACACCTACATCATCCATCTTTTTGAATTTTTCCAAAGCATCCCAAAGTCCTGTTTGGGTTTTATCTTTATGTCTATCAAATTGGTCCAAATCACCTGATATAAAAAATTTTGAATTAAACCCAATTCTTGTCAGAAGTAATTTCATTTGATTTGGGGTGGCATTTTGAGCTTCTTCAAATATTAATATCGAGTTATCTATATTCATTCCTCTCATATAAGCTAATGCAAAAACTTCTATAGATTCAGCCTCTTTTAGTTTTTCTCTTGAGTCCTTGCCGATAATTTTATTCAATAAATAATAAGACGGAAAAATGTAAGGGTCTAATTTTTCCTCAACACCACCTGGTAAACTACCAAGTTTCTCCTCAGCTTCTACCGCAGGTCTAACAATTATAATTTTTTCAAAAGAATTCTCAGTGTCGATAAGAAGGTCAATAGCACATTTCATTGCTATATAACTTTTACCAACACCGGCTGGTCCACTACAAATTGTAATTTGATTGTTTTTTAAAATTTCATAATATTCTTTCTGACTTTCACTTAAAAATTTATCTTTGGTTTTCTTTTTTAAAATTTGATTAATTAAATCTTTTTTTGTTTTTGGTTTTTGGTTTGGGGTTGGAATAGGGGTTATGGGTAATTTTCTTGTTTTACTCATTTTTTATCATTTCACGTTTATCATGAGAAGAGCCGAAAGGTCTTTTGTAAATTGTTTTACCACCATCGGGACTTTCAAAAATCCATTTATTTTCAGTTTCAGCATTTTCTTCAGGTGTTTGATAATCTTCATAACTTTTTTGTTCTCTTATCTCTGAGCCTGATATTTCATTTATTAAATTTTTTATTTTGAATCTTTTATCATTGGTAATGTATACTTTTCTAGCCAGAGAAACAAAATGATTTTCGAAAGTTTGAATTCTTTCATACTCTCTTAACTTGTCTTCAACATCCCAAAGAATTGTGTTTATATTGACTAAGTCGTGATAAGCCTCGTCAATCTGTTTGTCATTCAAATAATGAGACGCAACATTATAAAGACATTCAAATTCATTATGAATAAAATTCAATTTTTTTTCGTCGTCTATTTTATTTTTTTTAATTTGTAAAATTGATAATTTGTCAATCAATTCACCTACACTTATTTGTACATTAATCATATTAATGGGTTTTAAAATATTTCAACCAATAGTCTACCATTTCATCCAACATGCCTTCAAAGGTATATTCAGGTTTCCATCCGAGTATTGTTCTTGTTTTTGTTGAGTCTCCTTTCAAATATTTAAGTTCTTCAGGTCTCATAAAAATTTTGTTTTGTACAACAAAGTCTTCATAGTTCATTCCGAGTTTTGTGAAGACATATTTTGTCATTTGTCTTACAGAATGTGTTTCCATAGTAGACACAACAAAATCGTCAGCTTCACTATGATTTATAATCATATGCATTGCTCTGACGTAATCTTTTGAGTGCCCCCAATCTCTGAATGAATCCAAGTTACCTAATTCTAATTTTTTTGCAAGCCCTAAGTAAATTTGAACTGCTGTTTTAACTACTTTATTAGTCACAAAATTAGAACCTCTTCTTGGTGATTCGTGATTGAAAAGAATTCCGTTTGTAGCGAATAATTTGTATGAGTTTCTGTAATTTTTAACAATTGAGTACCCGAACATTTTTGAACATCCGTATGGACTCACGGGATGCATTGGTGTGGTTTCTCTCTGAAATCCATCTTCGTCAACACTATTACCAAACATCTCTGATGAGCTAGCCTGATAAAATTTTGCTTCAGGACAAATTCTTCTATATGATTCTAACATATTGAGTACTCCCAAAGCGTTAGTTTTAACAGTAAACTGTGGCATGTCGAAACTAATTCTCACATGGCTTTGGGCTCCAATGTTGTAGATTTCATCAGGTTTTACTTGTACGAGCGTTCTGTCTATTGAACTTTCATCAAGCAAGTCTCCATAATGTGTGTGAATTTTACCTTCTAAATGTGCTACTCTTGAGTCTTGATTTTCTGACATCGAATTTCTTCTGACCATTCCGTGTACTTCATATCCGAGTGTTAAAAGGTATTCAGCTAAATAACTACCGTCTTGTCCGTTGATACCTGTTATAAATGCTACTTTGCTCATTTTGTCTTAATTTTCTATGATTGTATTATCAAATTTATTAGTTATTGTAAATTGACCTGGTTTGTCTTTTGATTTTTGTTTGAGACGTTCCAAGTCTTCGCTTTCTTCTTCCAAGAAAAGTGGTGTTAGAGGTTCTCCCTCAGTCAGTGATATGTTTCTCCAAAGTTGATACATTAGGATTGAAATATTTTCATTTGTGTCAAGTCTGGCCAATCTGATACTACCCATTGTCTCGGGGTTGTGTTGACAGCCTCTTGAAATTTATTTACACCGTTTTGGGCGGTTTCAGGTGTCATGTAATAATGGTATCCAATTGTATCAATATCTTGTTCGCGCCAAGGTATATTAGGTAATCTTCCGTCATACGACATTTTTTTAATTTGGTTTGCGGCAATTTCATCATCCATTAATAAAACACCACCCCTTCCTAAAGATAAATGTTTTTGATATTGAAAACTAATTCCCATAAAAGTATTAGGTATATAACTGTTTTTTTTCCATAAAACAGCTGCGTCAATGATATTATCAGTAAGATAATAATAGTCCTCCCAATTTTCATCTTTCCATTCCAAGTCAATATTTAATTTTT
>Ga0194116_10001850_pt1 | contig 28841 bp, 20 predicted proteins | sample TA2MahsurfametaG_4_FD_148617 | JGI IMG/M metagenome (GOLD analysis project Ga0194116, IMG submission 148617) | Freshwater microbial communities from Lake Tanganyika, Tanzania - TA2015008 Mahale S9 surface | ecosystem: Environmental > Aquatic > Freshwater > Lake | place: Tanzania: Lake...
CTGGCGGCGACCCCGGCGCGATGAGGCCGCCGGCATCGCCTCCATGCTCGAGCCGCTCGATCGGCCGGTACTGTCGATCGGCCCGAACAACTTTCCGCTGGCGTATCACGGATGCGTCGGCGGCGATACGGTCGCTGCCTTGGCCAGTGGCCATGCGGTGATTGCCAAGGGGCATCCGTTGCACCCGGGCACGGGCGTGCTGCTGGCCGAGTGTGTGCACCGCGCTGCGCAGGCCACCGGCATGCCCGCCGGGTGCTTCCAATTCATGGCGCATGCGGATCCGGCGGACCTGGCAACACTCATCGAGCAGTCCATCGGAGCCGTGGCCTTCACGGGCAGCCGGCGGGCGGGCTTAGCGATCAAGGCGACATGCGATCGCGTCGGCGTGCCGGCGTTCCTTGAAATGTCAAGCGTGAACCCAGTCTGGCTGATTGCCACCGATGCGGCATCGATCGATGCCTGCGCGGATGCATGGCTGCAGAGCGTCACGCTCGGGGCAGGGCAGTTCTGCACGAAGCCGGGCCTGCTCCTGGTTCCGGACCGTCCAACGCTTGATCGCATCGTGTCACGCTTGGCGCCGAAGTTCGACGCCTTGGATGATGCCACGCTGCTGAGCATCCAAGGTGCCGCGGAGTTCCGCAAGGGCCTTGAGCGGATCCGCTCGGCCGGCGCCACCCTGCACACGGATCCAGCGGTGCGTTCGACCGGCGGCGCAAGGGTCCGGCCGGCCCTCTGCAGCACGAGTGCCGCAGCAGCGCTTGCCTCCGGCATGCTCGACGAGGTCTTCGGCCCCTTCGGACTCGTGCTTGAGCTCGACGGCGTTTCTCCTGAATCGATCCATGCCGCCATCGGCGGCCAATTGACCAGCGGCCTCTGGTGCGGCGCGGGCACCGCGAATGACACCGCTCTCGCGTGGCTGGCGCAGCTCCGTCCGCACTGCGGCAGGCTGCTCATGAACAAGATGCCCACGGGCGTGACCGTCACCGAGTCCATGGTGCATGGCGGGCCATTCCCCGCGACCGGTACCGCGGCGCACACCGCGGTCGGCTTCCCGACCAGCATGCTTCGATTCGCAGCCCGGCGCTGCTACGACGCCGTCCCGGCGCCGTTCAGGCCGCCGCTGCTCCGTTGAACGACCAGCGTGCGCGCTCAGCCGCGCGCGTCCCACGCCTTCAGCAGCTCGGCTTCGCGCTCGGCGCTGATGCCGGGTGCGCGGCCGCCCCACGCGAAGGTCGCGGGTCGCTCGGCCTTGGTGCGCTCGAAGTCCGCGAGGGTGTCTCGAGTGGTCTCGGCGAGCGGTCGGCACGCTAGTCCGGCGCTGAAGGCCTTGGTGCAGTTGGCGCGACCCGATCCTGCGTACTCGGGCATCTGCGGGATCCAGAGCGGCAGTCCCATCCACGGCGCCACCTCCTGCTTGAGCAGCCACTGCTCGTCGCACCAGGCGAACTCCACGGGATCGCTCACCGTTGCCTTGATGCCCGCGAGCATCTCCTCGAAGCTCAGTGGCCCCTCGGGACCGTTGGCGAGATAGGTCCCGGCATGGCCATCCTCGACGAGCTTGAGCATGAACGACGCAAGGTCACGGACGTCGATGAACTGCACGCGCACATCGGCGGGCTTCGGTGCGCGCGGTGCGAGCACACGGCCGCCGCGCGCGATGCGCACGGGCCAGTAGGTGAACCGCAACGAATCGTCGCCGGGCCCAACGATGAGGCCCGGGCGGACCACGCAGGACCGGTCGCGGTAGGCGAGGTTGGCCTGCTGCTCGCAGAGCGCCTTGAGCGGGCCGTAGGTCTCGCCGGTCACCTGTTCCACGGTCGGATCGGGGATCGTGCCGACGGGCGTCGATTCATCAGGTGCCACTGACTTGTCGGTGAAGACCGAGATGGTGGACACGAGCTGGTACAGGTGCGTGACCGGTTCGAGCAGTTCGGCCGATGCCTTCGTGATGCGCGGCACATACGAGGAGTTGTCGATCACCGCATCGAAGCGAGTGCCTTCCTTGCGCATCGAGGCAACGAGCTCCTCGAGCGACTTCAGCCCATCGCCCTTGGCAGGATCACGGTCACCCTTCAGCTGCACGATGCCCCGGAACGCCTCGCCCGCAAAGCGAGCCGGATCGGTCTTGCCGCGGTTGAAGAGCGTGATGGTCCAGCCCTTCGCCATCGCCTGCTCGACCAGGTGCGGGCCGAGGAACCCGGTGCCACCGAGGATCAGGATGCGCATCGAAACAGGCTATTCGGTGCGCGATCGACAGTGTTGTCGATGATGAGGAGAAATCAATGACCAACCGTTGGTCGCGCCGCCAACACAGCGCGAATCGTGGCCAAGGCTTCTTCGCGCGCGAGCCCCGAAACCGGCAGCCTTGGCCCTCGCACTCGCTCGCAGCCCATGCCGACCTCGCTCTGGACCAGCTTGATGAGCTGCACGAACTCCGGCACGGTGTCCATCCGAAGCAGCGGCAGGAACCAGCGATAGAGGGCGGTGGCCTCGTCCATCCGCCCGGCACGGGCCAGGTCGAACAGCCGGACGCTCTCATGGGGCAGGGCATTGACCAGTCCGGCCACCCAGCCCGCCGCGCCGGCGGCCACGCCCTCGACCAGCATGTCATCGAGGCCGACGAAGCAGGCCACTCGATCGCCCAACTCGGCGCGCAGCGCGGTCGTGCGACGCGCATCACCGCTGGAGTCCTTCACCGCGTGCAGGTTGGCGTGCCGAGCGGCGAACCCCGCCACCTGCCTCGCGCCGATGTCGACGCCGTAGGCGTGCGGGTTGTTGTAGAGCATGCACGGTAGTCGAGTGGACGCGAAGACCGCATCCATGTGCGCTTCGACTTCAGCCCACGGTCCCTTGTGCAGGTAGGGGGGCAGCACCATCAGGCCGCCACAACCGGTCGCGGCGGCATCGCGCGCGAGCGCGACGGCTTCTCGCGTGCTGGCGGCGGCGATCGCAGCCACGACCGGAACGCGATGGCCGACGGCCTGCAGCAGCGTGCGCCAGAGATCCACGCGCTCCGCATGCGACAGCGTGCTGCCTTCACCGAGCGAGCCGGGTGCGATGATGGCGGTGCACCCAGCATCCACCAGCCATGCGGCATGGTGCGCCAGGAAGGCGTGATCGATCTCGCCGCTGGCATCGAAGGGCGTGGTGATCGCGGGCATGACGCCGCGCCACGTGGCGTGCTCAAGGTGCATCGCCGCAGGCTACAGGGCTGTCGCGCGATGCATGCGTGCTAGAGTCGTCGCCATGGATCGACGAGGCCCCGCTGCGTCCACGACCCTCGAGCGTCGACTTGGGCCGATCCGCGCTGAGTACATGGCCGGTCGACTCGATCGTGCTCTGGAGCTCGCGGAGTTCGCGGTGCGCACCGATCCGCGCGAACCTGCGTTCCTCAGCATCACGGCGCGCGTGCTGGGCGCGATGGAGCGCCACGAGCGGGCCATCGCCATGGCGGGTCGCGCGCTGGCCATCACCGATCACCCCGAGCCGCGCATGGTCCGCGGCGATGCGCTGCGAGCCCTCGGTCGGACCGATGAGGCACTCGCGGACTTCGAGCGCGCCTTGGCGATGGCACCGCAGTCGCGGGACCTGCTGCTTGCCCTGGTGACCACGCTTGAAGAAGCGGGTCGCATCGAGCAGGCGCGCGACAGGCTCGGCCCGCTCGCCACCTCGCTCCCGACCGAGACCGCCTCCGATCCCCGGGCAGCCCATGAGGTCGCGAAGATCGAGATCCACGATGCCCGGTTCGATGCGGCCGTCGCGCGCATCGATGCCGTTCTTCCGGCAGCGGAGCCCGGCTCCGTCGCCTCGACGATGCTGCTGCACCTTCGCGCCAAGGCGCTTGACCGTGCAGGTCGCTACGACGAAGCGTGGGCCAGTGCCATGCGGAGCCATGCCGACCGTGCAGTCCGGTTCGATCCAGCGACCCTCGATGCGGCGGCGACGGCGGCGATCGCACGCTGGTCACGCGAGGCGCTGCGCATGGAACATGGCGAGGGCATCGATGATCCGCTGCCCATCTTCATTGCGGGCATGCCACGCAGCGGCACGAGCTTGGTGGATCAAGTCATCCATGCGCACCCCAAGGCGGCGGGCGTGGGCGAACTCGAGACGATGGAGCGTTGGGCCGAGTCGATCGGCATGCCCGGGCGCCGTCACGAACCCGGCACGAGGATCGGCTCGCGCTACCTCGCCGAGCTGCGCCGCCTTGCACCGGACGCATCGCGCGTGGCGAACAAGGCCCTGGGCAACGCGGGCGTGCTCGGCCATCTGGCCAGCCTCTTCCCGGCGGCATCCCTGATCGAGGTCGTGCGCGATCCGCGGGATGTCGCGGTGTCCTGCGTCTTCGGCACCTTCAATGCCGTGCGATTCCCCTGGACCGCACGCCCTGAATGGGTCGCTGCGGCGTGGAGCGCCTCGCGCCGCATGATGGCGCACTGGGCCACGGTGATTCCGCAATCCGTCCTTCGCGTGCGCTACGAAGACCTGGTCTCGCGGGGGCAGCCCGAGCTCAAGCGCCTCATCGCCCATGTCGGCTTGCCGTGGGATGACGCCGTCGAGTCGTTCCATGCATCGCGGCGCACCGTGCGCACCCTGAGCTACGACCAGGTGAGCAAGCCGCTCTACACCTCGTCGGTTGGCCGGTGGCAGCACTACGAGCGGCACCTCGCGGCGATCGATTGGCCTCAGCCGAGCATCGATGGATAGTGCGGGTCGTACTGCACTCGGTGGATCAGTTCTTCCATGTGCGCCATGCCATCGATGGCCGCTGGTTCCGTGGCCAGCCCGCGTTCGACGATCAGCCGAGCCACGCGTGCGGCGAGGAATGAACTGGTGTCGACGATGCCTGACATCGGCGGGTAGATGAGACCCACATCGAGGTCCTGGTCCGTCACGCGCTCGGCGAGCGCCTCGGCGGCGACCAGGAACATCTCGTCGGTGACGCGTCGTGCACCCGTGGCGTAGACCGCCAGGCCCACGGAGGGATAGATGTAGACGTTGTTGCCTTGTCCGGGCACGAACAGGCGCCCGTCATGGTGCAGCGGCGGGAACGGGCTGCCGCTGGCGAAGATCGCGCGGCCGCCGGACCACTGGATCGCTTCCTCGGCGGTGCACTCGCTGCGCGAGGTCGGGTTGCTGTACGGGAAGATGACCGGTCGCTGGTTGAGCGAGGCCATCTCGCGGATGACCTCCTCGCTGAAGGCCTTGGCCACCGTGCTCACGCCGATCAGCACGCTCGGCCGCACCGCACGAACGGCATCGATCAGCGTCACGACGCTGCCGCCTGCGAAGGGGTGCGCGTAGCGCTGCTGGTAGTCGGCGAGTCCGGGCGATGCGCTCGTGATCAGGCCCTTGGAATTCATGAACCAGCAGCGGGCACGGGCATCGCCCTCCGGCAAGCCTTCCCGCATGAGTTGCATGCAGATGAGATCGGCGATCCCCACGGCGGCGCTTCCGGCGCCGAAGAAGAGGTAGCGATGATCGCGCATCGAAGAGCCAGTCATGCGCGCGGCACCGAACAGTCCGGCCACCGCGACGGAGGCGGTGCCCTGGATGTCGTCGTTGAAGCAGCAGACGCGATCGCGATAGCGCTCAAGCAGGGGGATCGCGGTCTTGTTGGTGAAGTCCTCGAACTGGATGCAGGCGCGGGGGAAGACCTCCTGCACGGCTTCGACGAACTCATCGACGAAGTCGAAGTACTCGTCGCCGGCGATACGCAGGTGTCGCGCGCCTGGATAGAGCGGATCCGCGAGGAATGATTCGTTGTTGGTTCCGACATCGAGCACCACCGGCAGGCATGCCTCGGGCGGAACACCCGCGCAGGCGGTGTAGAGCGCGAGCTTGCCGACGGGGATCCCCATGCCGCACACGCCCAGGTCACCCAGTCCCAGGATGCGCTCGCCATCGGTGACGACGATGAGCCGAACTTCATGCTCGGGCCAGTTGCGCAGGATCTCGGCCACGCGGCCCTTGCGGCGCATGCTGATGTAGAGGCCCTTCGGCCGACGCATGATGTGGCCGAAGCGCTGGCAGGCCTCGCCCACGGTGGGCGTGTAGACCAGCGGCATGTAGGACGGTAGGTCGCTGCGCAGGAGCGAGTAGAAAAGGTGCTCGTTGCGGTCCTGGAGTTCAGAGAGGTAGATGTATTTCTCGAGCGCCGTCGGCTTCGCCTCGAGATGCGCGCGCATGCGCAAGAGCTGCGTCTCCAGGCCTTCCACGCCGTCGGGCAGGAGGCCGGTGATGCCGAGCCGTTCGCGCTCGGCCTCGGTGAAGGCGGTGCCTTTGTTGAGTCGCGCGGTGTGCAGGATGCGCCAGGCGTCGGGCGTGGTCATGCGGCGGGAACTGTAGTCCCGACGGCTAGGATCCGTCGCCATGCTGCCCTTCACCGATGCGCCGGTGCGACTGCGCTGCGTCGACAGCCATACCGAGGGCGAACCCACGCGCACGCTGGTGGATGGCCTGCCTGGCCTTGTGGGCGATCCGTGCGCCGTGCGTGCAGCGCTGGATGATGCGTGGGCGCCCCTCGTGCGAGCCCTCATGCTTGAGCCACGCGGCTACGCGTGGCTCGTCGGCGCCGTGGTGCTGCCGCCAACCGTTCCGGGCGCGTCCTTCGGCGTGGTGTTCTTCAACAATGTCGGCACGCTGGGCATGTGCGGGCATGGGACGATCGGCGTGGTGCGCACGCTGTCGGCGCTGGGTCGCCTTGCCGCGGGCGAGCACGCGATCGAGACGCCGGTCGGGCAGGTCGTTGCGCGACTGCATGCGGACGGACGCGTGAGCGTGCGCAATGTGCCCAGCCGGGTTGCGCTGCGCGGGGTTGCGGTCGATGTCCCGGGCCATGGCACCGTGCACGGCGACGTCGCGTGGGGCGGCAATTGGTTCTTCATGTGCCACGACCACGGCATGCCCATCGCCGCCGATCGCGTGCACGAGCTCACGGACTTCTGCATGCGGGTTCGTGCGGCCTACGACGCGGCAGGGCTTCGTGGGGATGACGGTGCGCCGATCGATCATGTCGAGCTCTCGATCGATGCCCACCGTGGAGAGGGTCGATCGGCGCATGCATGTCCGGCGTCCGGTCATCCGGTCGGGCCTGGCGCCGACTCCCGCAACTTCGTGCTCTGTCCCGGTGCGCAGTGGGACCGTTCACCCTGCGGCACCAGCACGAGCGCCCGTGTGGCATGCCTCGTGGCGGACGGCCGGCTCGAACCCGGTGCGAGGTGGGTGCAGGAATCCGCGCTCGGCACGCGATTCGAGGCGACCTATGAGCAGGTCGGAGCAGACATCGTGCCGACCATCACCGGCTCGGCGCATGTGACCTTCGATGGCTGGATCGTGGTCGATCCGTCGGATCCGCTGGCGCACCCGGGCTGGCGGTGATCGTCAGGGATCGACCTGCACGAGCACCAGCAGCTCGCTCTCGATGCTTCGCTTGCTCACCGGATCGAGCGCCGTGATCCCGACCGGGAAGATCGAGAATCCCACCGCCTGCTGCGATGCCACGATCGTGAACGCCACGTTGCGCAGCTTCGAATCGCCCGATTGGCTCACCATCGTCGCGGCGAAGCGCGGATCCTTGCTGCGTACGCCGGTGACCTGCAGCATGCCGAGGTTCTTGATCTCGATGTCGAGAGCCACCACGGCACCGACCTTGACGCACCCGGCGTTCGCGCGGAACTCCGCCAGGCTCAGGACCGGCTTGATGTGCGTGGTCGCGTGGCGGACTCGAAGATCAATGAGCCGTGCGCGGGGGTCGTCGGTCTCGATCACGAGGTAGGGGGGCACCTTCGGGAACTTCGTGAGGTCGTACGCCACGATGTACTCGGCGCGAGGAGCATCCTTGGCGGGATCGAATGCCTCGATGACGGCGGGCTGGCCCTGCACGGCACGCACGAGGAACGGCTTGCCATCGGTCGACTTCAGCTTGACCGAGCCGCGAAGGCGCGTGGGATCGCTGTCGGCATCCACATAGGGCACATCCTTGCCTTGCACAGATGTGGTCGCACGGACAGGGAAGGAGATTTCGCCGGCCATGCGCAACTCGACGACATTGGGAAGGCCCTTGAGCACCACATTGACCATGACCTGCTTCTGTCCGGTCGACGCCGGTGCTCGCATGCTCGCGGGCACCTCGAGCGTGGCACCCGGTGCGATCACCTTGCCGTCGAGGTTGATCGTCGTGGTGCAGGTGCAGCTGGGCTTCACGGCCATCACCGTCAGCGGAATGCTGCCGGTGTTGGTGATGCGGAAGGTGTGGTTGATGGTGGAGCGCGGCGTGATGAACCCGAGATCGACGTTCGCCTGATCGACGGTGACGGCAGCGGGAGGAGCTGCCTGGGGCGCTGCGGCGGTGGCATTGGGCACAGGTGCAGCGACCTGTGTCGGCGCAGGATTGCTGGATTGCGGCACGGCTTCCGTGGATGCGGACGGCGCGGCGATCTTCTGCGTCGGTTCCGGTGCCTCGCCGCAGCCGATGCTGGCCAGGGCGACGACGGCAAACCTCATGATCAACATGGTGGGGCTAGTGTACGCACCGCATGAAGGCCATTGTCACCACGCGTCAAGGTTCGCCTGTCGCCCCCAATGTGCACTGCATCAGCGATGCACTTGATCCCGTCGCCGGCCCGGGCGAAGCCGTGGTCCGGACCGAGGCCAGCGCACTGAATCACCTCGATCTCTGGGTGGCTCGCGGCTTGCCCGGCGTGGACACCGTCTATCCGTTCACCAGCGGCAGCGATGGGTGCGGGATTGTGGAGTCCGCCGGCGAGGGCGTCGATCCAGCGTGGATCGGCCGCCGCGTCCTGCTCAATGCTGCCGTGGTGCAGCCGCAGCGCAGCCTTCCCGGCTCGTGGCCAGCGGGCGAAGACATCGCCATGATCGGCGAGCACACGCCGGGTGCAAACGCAGCGCGGTTCAGGGCTCCGATCACCAACCTGCTCGAGGTCGGCGAGACCGATCCGATCGAGGCTGCCGCGTTCGGGCTCACGCACCTCACGGCCTGGCGCATGCTGGTGACTCGCGCGCGACTGCAGGCGGGCCAGACAGTGCTCGTACCGGGCATCGGTGGTGGCGTGGCCATGGCGAGCCTGGCGATCGCGCGTCACTTCGGCTGCACCGTCATCGTGACGAGCCGTCATCGAGCCAAGCTCGATCGTGCACTCGAGCTTGGGGCGCATCATGCCATCCTCGATGAAGGATCCGATTGGAGCAAGCAGGTGCGCGCGGTCACTGGTCGTCGCGGCGTCGATGTGGTGGCCGAGAGCGTGGGCAAGTCGATCCACATGGCGTGCATCAAGTCGCTCGCGCGCGGCGGCACGCTCGTGACCTGTGGTTGCACGACCGGACCGGATGCGACGACCGACCTTGCACGCATCTTCTGGAACCAACTCAGCATCATCGGTTCGACCATGGGCACCATGGAGGAGTTCCGGGCGGTCGTGAGCCTGCTTCGGTCCGGCGCCATCCGCCCGGTCGTGGATCAGGTCTTTGCTCCGAACCAGGCCCAGGCAGCGTTCGAGCGGCTTGAGGCGGGGGACCAGTGCGGCAAGTTGGTGATCGACTGGCGGATGGGATGAGTCCCATCGATCTGGCCTGAACGACAAGATTATTGGCCACAGGCCCCGGGCAGGCGTCTGCGTGCGCTGACCGGCCATGAAATGACTGGAAATCATCGCGACCTCGTGGATTGCGTTGGCAACGAACGATGCTTGATTTCACCATGTAGGGCGATGGCACGGCACATGTGTGCCGATGATCGTGCTGGCCGCGTGGCCAGTCACCCCTTCCTCTTGGATCAGCACCATGCACCCAGGGATCACGAGCTTCACCTCGATCACCGCACTCGCACTCGCTGGCGCGCTCGTGCCCTCGGCGTCGGCGCAATGCGATTTCAGCATCCCGTCGGACTCGCTGTGCAACATCGATGAGTTCGCCGGTACCGACTGCGCCGATCGTGATTTCGCCGATGCGAACGGCGGCTGCGGTACCTGCGGTCAGTTGGTCCAGCCTGCCGGCAACCTCGTCGACGGCACCTTCCTCCAGATTCACGGCACCATCGGCTCCTACCCGGTCTCGACCACCGCGGGCCTCGTTGCCTTTCGCGACCTCGACTGGTACCTGGTCGATGTCAAGGCCGCCGGTTTCATCGACCTCTCGCTGGTCACGGCCAAGGCCGATGACAGCGGACCGATCGCGCAGAGCGAGTTCCTCATCCTGCGTGGCGGCGATTGCCGTGCTGCAAGGACGGTGTACTCCTCGGTTTCGGCCGAATGTCCGAACGACGGCCGTGTCTATCTGGAGCCGGGCGAGCACCTGCTGGTGTTCGGCGCACCGCTTGAACCGAATCCACCAGCACAAGGCCCTGCTGACTTCCAGTGGCCCTGCACCTCGAAGTACCTCGTGACCATCGAGTTCACGGCGGTGGATGTGCCAAGCTGCGCGACGGATGCCGGCCCGTGCCTGACGGCGCACGAGACCCCCGGCTGCGCAGATCCGGCGTGCTGCAGTCCCGTCTGTGCCATCGATCCTGCGTGCTGCGAGGTGGCGTGGGACACCGACTGCGCCGCAAGCGCCGCGACGGAGTGCGATCTCTTCGTGCATGCGTGCTCGAGCCCGGCTGGTGCACCCGAGAACGACTGCATCTTGACGCCCGCGTCGATCACCATCGGCTCCCCGCTGGTCGTCGACAACTCGAATGCAGGCACCGACGGTCCCATCGATGTCGAGTCGCCGTGCCAGTACGCCTGCGGGAAGGACCTGTGGTACACGGTCACGGCCCCCGGCCGCGGCAACATGACGCTCTCGCTCTGTGCTGGTGCGGCTGCCACCGATGACAGCGTGATCGAGGTCTACGCGCTCGGCTCGGGCGAGACCGTGCCGGCGATCACGCCGGAGTTCGTCGAGCGACTGACGAGCAACTTCATCGGCTGCCGCGATGACACATGCATCCCGAGTCAGGGCGGTGGTCCGACCACGGTCTATCTCCCCAACTGCGAGAAGGACGAGCACTTTCTGGTGCGCATCGGCGGCTGGTACGACGAGGCGACGCAGGGGCCGGAGAGCGCCGATGAGTTCTCGCTGACCTTGGTGCCCAGCTTTGAGCGCGTGGTCTTTGACACTGGGCCGCAGCACTCGGTCAAGCGTTCCGATACCGGCGACCTGGTCAACTTGGGCATCACCAGCGGTTGCGTCAATGCGACCAACGCCCAGCGTTGGCTCGCCCAGGCGTTCGTCATGCCGGCGGCCGATGCAGGCTTCGCGTCCTGGCGCGTCCGCAAGCTCGTCGTGAAGGGCTTCATCTCGACCCAGTACATCCCGACGACCACGCACCTGGCGTGGACGATCTGGCGCCGCACGGGGTCAAACCGCCCCATCAGTGGCGATCAAGTGCAGTCGGGCATCGTGCCGCTGCCGACTCCGTACAACGAGGCCGCTGACGACACGGGCAGCCTGTCGACGTACGAAATCCCGGTGGACCTGCTGCTCGAGCCCGGCAGCTACTACCTGAGCGTGTGGGGCGCGAACACAGTCGGCGCTGCGAGCGGCGCGTGCGATCCAGCGTCGCCTGCTGCCTTTGCATGGTTCGTGAGTGCGTGGGGCGGAGCGAACGAAGCCAACCCCGGCGAAGCGGTTCCGCTTTCCGACTCGAACGGCACCTACATGTGGCGCTCGGCGATCTTCCCCGGCACCTTTGCGCAAGGCTTCCTGCGGGTGGGCTCCGTGACGAATCATGAACCGCCGTGCGTGACGAGTGATGTTGCGCCCTACTGGCTCAACACCTGCTTCCGCATCGTCGCCGAGGATGGTGCGATCGCCGAGGCGTGCCCGGGCGACTACAACGACGATGGCCAGCGCGATGGCGCGGACCTCGGCCAGCTGCTTGGAGCGTGGGGGACCGAGGACCCGATCATCAACCTGACCGGCGATCCGGTGGTGGATGGTGCGGACCTTGGTGTCTTCCTCACCAGCTTCGCGATCCCGTGCCCGTGAGCGCCCGCAGCCTCGTGACCGGTGCGTGCAGCCATCTGTTCGCGCCCTCCTGCCTGCGTTGTGGTTGCGATTGAATGGACAACAGCGGCCCCGGTTGGGGGACGAGCACAGGTAGACTCCCCGCTCCCACGGAGCCTCTGTGAAGCGATTCCTCTCGGCACTTGGCATCTTTTTCGCGGTCGCAGTGGTCTTTGCGGTCGTTGGCGGCGGCGAACTGCTGGCGATGCTGCCGAGCTTCGGCGGGGGCGGTGGCGGCGTCGAGGTCAGGCTTGAGGATGCCGCGGTGCGGGATGTCGTGCAGACGGCGAGCGCGCCCGGCTACATCGAACCGATGATCAAGGTGGACATCTCCGCCGAAGTGAGCGAGCGCATCGTCGAGCTGCCGTTTCGCGAGGGGCAGTCGGTCCGCAAGGGCGACGTGCTCGTCCGGCTCGACGATCGTGACCTCTCGGCGCGCCTGGCGGCAGCCACGGCGCGGCTTGAAGCCGAGCGCGGTCGGTTGGGCGCGGAGAAGGCCCGGCTCGACGGTCCGCGCATGCAGTTGCAGACGGCCAAGTCGGCGCTCGAGCGCCAGGAGGCCCTCTTCCGCTCGGGTGACATCAGCCGACAGGCGCTCGAAGAAGCTCAGACCCGGGTGCAGGACATCCAGGCCGGACTCGCAGCCAGCGAGCGCACCATCGGCGTCATCGAGTCCAGTGTCGCGGCGAGCGCTGCAGACATCGAGCGGGCGCAGCGCGACCGTGAGCGCACGGTGCTTCGCAGCCCGATGGACGGCGTGGTCATCCGCCTGAATGCCGAAGTGGGCGAGCTCGTCGTCGTGGGCACCATGAACAATGCCGGCACGGTCATCATGACCGTGGCCGATCTCTCGCACATGCGCATGGTGGCTGAGGTCGCCGAGGCCGACATCGCGCGCGTGCAGCTCAACCAGATCGCCGAGGTCTTCGTGAACGCCTACAAGGACCGATCGTTCGAGGGCACGGTGGCCGAGATTGCCATGGATCGCTCCAACGCCGGCCGATCGGCGGCACTGTCGGCGAGCGGTTCGACCGGCGGCAGCGGAACCTACAAGGTCGAGATCGACCTCACGCTCAGCGAGCAGGATCATCTGCTGTCGGGCCTTGCAGCCAACGCCGACATCCGACTCGCCACGGTCAATGGAGTCGCGATTCCCACGCAGGCGGTCGTCGAGCGCAAGATCGATGACCTGCCTGAGTCGATCCGCATGAGCTCGCTGGTCGACCGCACCCGAAAGGTCGCGAGCGTCGTCTTCGCGATCAGGGACGGCATGGCTCGTGCAGTCCCGGTCCGCATCGGGCAGAGCAGCCTGACCGAAACGATCGTTCTCGAGGGCCTGAATGCCGGTGAGCGTGTCGTCGTCGGACCGTACAAGGCGCTCGACACGCTGCGCGATGGGATGCGCGTGACGGAAGCGGCCGCGACCCCTGATGGTGGCGCGCCCATCGAGGTCAGGATCGGCACATGATCCGCGTCACGGGCCTCCACAAGACGTACCGAGTCGGGGACGACGAGGTGCGTGCTCTGCGCGGCATCGATCTTTCGATCGGCCGCAACGAGATGGTCGCCATCATGGGTGCCTCCGGCAGCGGCAAGAGCACGCTGATGAACATCCTCGGCTGCCTCGATCGGCCCACGCGCGGCGAGTACGAGCTCGATGGCCGCGCCGTCGCGCGCATGGGTGCGGATGAACTGGCGTCGGTCCGCAACGAGAAGATCGGCTTCGTCTTCCAGAGCTTCGAGCTCCTGCCGCGCCAGACGGCGCTGCAGAATGTGGAGATGCCACTCATTTATGCCCTCGGCGGCGTGTCTCGCCGGGAGCGCGAGCGGCGTGCGCGCGAATCGTTGGCACGCGTGGGTCTGTCGGACCGTCTCGATCACCGGCCGAGCCAGCTCTCGGGCGGTCAGAAGCAGCGCGTGGCGATCGCACGCGCAATCCTCAACAACCCAGCCATCCTGATGGCCGACGAGCCCACGGGCAACCTCGACACCGCCACGACCGCCGAAGTGCTCTCGATCTTCAGCCGCATCCATGCCGATGGCCAGACGATCGTGATCGTGACGCATGAGAACGAGGTCGCTGCTCACTGCCAGCGGGTGGTGCGCCTGCGCGACGGGCTGATCCTGAGCGACCTTCCCGCGGTCGAGGACGAGTCGGTCGGTCCCATCGCGCGCACGCTGCGCGAGCGGGGGAGCGTGCCGTGCTGACGCTGCAGTTCTGGATCCAGTCGGTCTGGCTGGCGTTCAGCCAGATCTGGGCGAACAAGACCCGCAGCGTGCTGACGGCGCTGGGCATCATCGTCGGCGTGGCGAGCGTGACGGCTGTGATCGCCGCGCTCAGCGGCCTGAAGGCCAAGGTGCTCACGGAGTTCGAGAGCTTCGGGGCCAATCGCGTGTTCATCTTCCCCAACCGGCCCGACGATGCACCGCGCAACAAGTACCCGTGGGACAGCGTGCGGCTCAAGCCATCCGAGGCGATCGAACTGCGCGACCAGGCCACGTCGCTCAAGGCGCTCACCCCGATCGTCGAGATCTCGGGTGCGGTGGAGAGCGATACGAAGAAGCTCGACTCGATGCAGATCGTGGGCATCTGGCCCGACTGGCACCCGATCGAGGGGCGGCGCGTCATCATGGGCCGCGCGTTCGGGCAGGTCGATGAGGACAACGCGCGCCAGGTCTGCCTGGTCAACGACCGCGCGATCGAGGAGCTGCGGCTGCCCAACGACCCGACCGGCACAACGCTGCTCGTGGCCGGGCGCAGGTTTCTCGTCGTCGGCGTGATCGAGACCCTGCAGTCGCGCATGTTCGGCTTCGAGACGCAAGCGAGCGAGGTGTTCATCCCGTTCTCGCTCGTGATGAAGTTGACGCCCGACCGTACGCCGTTCATCCGTTTCAGCGCGTTGCTCAAGGATGCTGGCCAGGCCGATGAGGCGATCGCCGAGTGCCGATTCCTGCTGCGCAAGGTGCGCGGACTGCGTGCCAACGAGCCAGATACCTTCCGAGTCGAGGCGATCGATCGCTACATCGAGCAATTCAAGACGCTTTCGGCCGGGATTACCGCGGTGGCGGGTGGCATCGTCGGCATCAGCCTGCTCGTGGGCGGCATCGGGATCATGAACATCATGCTGGTCTCGGTGAGCGAGCGCACGCGCGAGATCGGCCTGCGCAAGGCCGTTGGCGCGACCGGCCGCGCCATCATGGTGCAGTTCCTGCTCGAGGCCGTCGCGCTCTGCTTCAGCGGCGGCTTCGTCGGCGTGGCTTGCGGCAAGGTGATGGCCTTCGGGCTCGCACGCATTCCCGGCGCGCAGCTCGAACAGGCCAGCGTGCCGTTCTGGGCCGTGCTCGGCAGTTTCCTGTTCAGCGCGTTCGTCGGCGTGCTCTTTGGGCTGTTTCCGGCGATCAAGGCAGCACGACTCGATCCGATCGAGGCCCTTCGCCATGAGTGACCGACTCCGACTGGTTCTGCTCGCCTCGCTGATCGCGGCCGGATGCAATGGTCGCGACTATGTCGATGCGCCGCTCTTGCCGGATGTGGATCCGGCGCGGCTGGCCCAGCCGCCCGTGCTGCAGCCCGAGACCGAGTCGGCAACGACCCCGGTCCAGCTCGAGGCCGCGGTCGATGAAGCGAGCAAGCGCGACTACTCGGCGCAGGTCTACCCGGAGCGCGCGAGCGTCACGCTCGCGGACGTCCGCCAGTGGTCGCTCGAGAACAACCTCGATGTCCGCGTGCAGCAGTTCAACCCGACGCTCGGCGTGACCGCGCTCGACGCCGAGATCGCCAAGTTCGAGGCCGTGCTCCAGGCCAATTACACCTACAACGACAACACGCTGGTCGAGAACCTCGAGGCCGGCCAGCCCACGGCCAACGACTCAGGTTCGCTGGGCATCGACTTCCCGCTGGCGACCGGCGGCGTGCTGAATGTCGGGACGCTCTTCAATCGGGCAGACAGCCTGCTCGCCGATGAGCCGTGGGAAGCCGGCTTCGAACTCGGGCTGTCGATGCCGGTCCTTCGTGGCTTCGGGCTCCGCGCCAACACGGCGAGCATCGTGATTGCGAAGATGGAGTCGCAGCAGGTCGATGCGCGCACCCTGCTCGAGACGATCCGCATCCTCGCCAACGCGGAGAAGTCCTACTGGCAGCTCTATGCGGCGCGGCGGATCATGGAAGTGCGGGAACGACAGCATGCATTGGCCGAGGAGCAACTCGCTCGGGCGCGTCGCCGCGTGGACCAGGGCGAAGTCGCACCGATCGAACTGCTCCGCGCCCAGAGCGGCATCGGCCGCACCATCGAGCAGCTCATCGTGGCTGACAATCAATTGCGCCTGCGGGCTCGCGCGCTCAAGCGGTTCATGAATGCGCCCCAATTCCCGGTCGATGGTCCGACCATGCTGGATCCGACCACGCCCAGCGATCCGCTGGGACTGGATCTCGATCCTGCCAAGCTCACGCGCATGGCGGTCGCAAACCGCATGGAGCTGCTGGACCTTGAACTGCAGCTGGCCATCGATGCCGAGCGCGTGGCGCTCGCCCGCAATGAAGCGCTGCCGCTCTTCACGATGGACTACCAGTATCAGGTGCTCGGCGATGACAGCGGACTCGCGTCGGCGTACGGCAACCTTGGCGATGCCGATCCGTTCATCGCCAGCGTGAACGCGAGCATTCCCTTGGGCAACGAGGCACGCCGGGCACGCCTGAGCCAGGCGATCACGCGTCGGCTGCAGCGATTGGCGACCAAGGAAAGCCGCGTGCAGACCATCACGCAGGAGGTGCACGACGCAGTCGACAACGTCCGCGGCGCGTGGCGACGCGTTGTGGCGGCACGGATGGAGTCGCGCTTCGCGGAACGCACGCTCTTGGCCGAGCAGCGGCAGTTCGATGTCGGCCTGCGAACCAGCGTGGAAGTCCTTGATGCGAACGCCCGCGTGGCCGATGCCCAGTCGCGCGAGGTCGAGGCCGCCGCGCAGTACGAGACCTCGCTGGTCGATCTTGCGTTTGCCACCGGAACGGTGCTGGGCGAAGCGCAGGTCACGATGCCCGGGCCCATGCCTGTGCCCAATCCTGATCGAACCTTTGACTGGGAGCGGTGAGGATCGGGCGTCGTGGGCGTCATCGCTGCGCCGCAGGTCAGGCACATCGCTGCACACATGAAAGCGCCCTCCCGTGAGGGGAGGGCGCGATCATTCCTTGGGCAGGGCTCCGCACTCGGTCACCGGGCGGCCGTCTGGGAATGTTGACGACTGCTTGGTGCATCATGCGGGGCGAATGGACCCGGGGGGAGTTGAACCCCCGTGCCGAACCAGCGGCCATGCAGCCTCTACGCGTGTATCCACCTCTTCCATCTCGGTCCGCGCCGCTGCTGGGTGGCCGCATGGCGTGGACCATGGCATGCGAGTGTCAGCTCCCGGAAGCATGCCAGCCCCGGAAGCTCAGCCCGATGTGTTTCGGCGCCCCCCTCATCGGACGTCAGGGGTTTGCCGTGCGGCACTAATTAGGCCGCAAGAGCGTACTGCGTGTTGGCAGTCGTAAGTGTTGCATCCTTTTTACGTGGCCGGGATGCTCCACGACGCGCCACTGCATGAACGACATGGCCGGTCGAAGCCAGGTCGGGCCCAGATTGCCAAAGAGAGGGAATCGTACGGTGCCCGGACGCGCATGCAATGCCGGGACCGTAAGAAGCGCACGAATCGTTCGCGAACCCACGCGCAAGGCGCATGTCGTGTGACATTGCCCTGCGCATCGTCCTATCCTTCGCGCATGAGTCGAAGCCTCTTCGCCACCGTTGCGCTGGTCGCTGCCGTTGCCGTCTACGGCGCCTTTGCCGCCCGTGAGGGGCTGCGGCGGGGCGTGATCGACGATCTACCGGCTGCATCCGGGACCGCCACGCCACCGAAGCCCGCCGGCACCGACATGAAGCCATCCACGACCAAGCACATCTATTCCCGCGCCGGCTGGGATGTCACCCCGTACTCCAAGGCCAAGGTCGACGAGCTCGCCGCCAAGCTCACGCCGGAGCAGTTCCGCATCACCCAGAAGTCCGGCACGGAGCCGGCCTTCTGCGGCAACCTGCTCGACAACAAGAAGGACGGCACCTACTGCTGCATCGTCTGTGGGCTGCCGCTCTTCACCAGCGCGCACAAGTTCAACTCCGGCACCGGCTGGCCGAGCTTCTACACGACCTTCGATCCGCTTCATGTGACCGAGCGATCCGACTCGAGCCACGGCATGGAGCGCACCGAGATCAACTGCGCCCGATGCGGCGCGCACCTTGGCCATGTGTTCGAGGATGGCCCCCGTCCCACCGGCCTGCGCTACTGCCTGAACAGCGCGAGCCTTCAGTTCATCGAGAAGGGCCAACCGTGGCCCACAGGAGGAGAACCCGTGAAGACCGAGACCGCCTATTTCGCCGGAGGTTGTTTCTGGGGTGTCGAGCACATCTTCCAGCAAGCGCCCGGCGTGATCAGCGCCGAGAGCGGCTACCAGCAGGGGAACACCAAGAACCCGACCTACAAGGAAGTCTGCAATGACACGACTGGACACGCGGAGAGCGTGAAGGTGGTCTATGACCCGACCGTGATCGCCTACCGCCAGTTGCTCGAGGGCTTCTTCCAGATGCACGATCCGACGACGCTGAATCGCCAGGGGCCCGATGTGGGCGAGCAGTACCGCAGCGCGGTCTTCTGCACGAGCCCACAGCAGCTCGAGCAGGCGAAGGCGTTCGTCGCCGACCTCACGGCGCGCAACGCGTTCAAGAAGCCGATCGTCACGCAGGTCGAGATGGCGCGCGAGTTCTACCCAGCCGAGGAGTACCACCAGGACTATGTCGAGAAGACCGGCCGCGCGTGCCACAACGTGAACCCGTGGCCTGCGATCTTCGGCACCGCCGCGGGCGGCAAGCCCAGCGCGCACTGAGCGCGGTGGGGCGCTCGGTCGGAGCGGTGCGCTGAGGTCTTCGCTGTTGGTTCGCGGCCGTCGCTCCTTTGGGGCGCCGGCATGCCTCGTTCGCTCAGACAGTCCTCGCCTGCTCAGAAACTGGCGCGGAAGTCAACCTGTGGTCACTGACTGGCACTGCGCGCCAGCTTTCCTCGCAGGCTGCGGAACTCGCTCGGCGAGGCATGCCGCGCCCCCTTTCCGCGACGGCCGCATGACATCAGCCGTGCAGTATCACGCTCGTACGGAGCCCGAGGTCGCGGGAGGACGAGCTCAAGCAGACAAGCGGGATCAGTGTGGGTTCCGCCGCGCGTCCGTGCGGCCGGAACCCGAGGTCGCGGGAGCGCGACGTGCAACGCGAACGCCATCCTGCAAAGCACTCCTCGTTTACATCACTCCGAAGTCACATTGGGGGTCGAGATTGCAGGGTCCGAGCGTCAGATCATCGACACACGTCCGCGTGGCAAGGACCCAAGGGAGCAGGGAGGAGTCGCACTCAGCACGCCTCGCACCGGCGATCTGCGGAGCCCCAATTCGTCAGCCAGTTGCGTCATGGCGGTCGTGCTCGGCATAACGCCCTGGCAATATCCCATCGGCCATCTGACGAGATGGGTGTGGTGTGTTGAATTGCCCGGCCCTGGGTTACAGTTACGATTACCCTCGATCCCGGGTTCGGGACGTTGATCTCGGCGGATGCCTCAGTACGCTCCTCAGCATGATCAATATGACGGCCACTGTTGGAGTTGCCCTTGCTGCCTTGGGTTGGACTTCGGACGTCATGGGCCATTCCTGGATCCGTCTGGACCTCAGCATGGTGGCCAACACGCGGTTGGAATCGCCGCCTCCGTATGGCATGAGTGCCCCATTGGTGACGGCTGACGGCGGTTTCGAACTCTCCGCGATTCCCTTCCGTCACCAAGCGGGACACTATGCCTGGAGTGCCCATGTCGCGGCGACCAGCGGGTCGGAAGCCAAACTGACAGTCACTCTTGATGAGCCTCTCGTTGTCTCCAAACTTTCAAGATTGTATACCCAAATGAACACTTATTGGGGGAGTTCGACCGAGCCCGCCGGTCGACTGAGGTTCATTTACGAGAATGGCGAAATCCGCGATGTGGACATCGTCGGGAACGTCCATGTTCGTGACTACCACCAGTGGCTACATACGAACGAACTTGATGAGGAATTCGCATCGATGGGACTTGGCTGGGCCTGCGATGGGATCGCGGCAACGAGGCGATTGGATACCCAACAGTGGCAGATTCCATTCGCGGGGTCCGCGAGATTGATCGGTATCGAGATCGAGGACTTCGGCGCGAGTGGATTGAGCCGGCTTGTCGTCGGAGGCATGACGATCTCCCCCGATTTGGAGTGCGGTTTCATTTGCTGCACGCCTAGCTGGCCGAATGGGTGTCGAGAGTGTGTAATCGCCAACGGGCAGGCACTTGGACAGCTGCTGGTGAGCTGGTCCGAAGTGCCGCCCAACGAGTGCACAGTCCCAAGCCCGTCCGACCTCACGCGCGATGGGCGCGTCGATGGGGACGATCTAGCGGCGCTGCTGTCCGCCTGGGGCGAGCGCTGCCCCGAGTGACCCGTCGAGACCGCAACCTGCACCGACAGCCCGTGCTAGCGTGCTGTGATGATCGTCACGCTGATTGCGTCGGTTGCTCTTGCGCAGAGTGTTGGGCCTTCGGCGGCGCCGGCAGCCGAGTCGATGGCCGCGCGCCTCGCAGCATGGCATGAGCTGCTCGCGGCCGAGCCGCACATGGCCGGCACGCCGGGCGATGCCAAGGTCATCGAGTCGATCGCCAGTTCGTTCCGTGACCTCGGCCTTGAGGTCGAGGTCCATCCGTTCTGGGCGTACCTGCCGCGGCCGCGCGAACCGATCGTCGAGATCGTGGCGACACCGGCGGACATGCCGCTCGCCGAGCCGACCGCGCCGGGCGCGCGTCGCGGCGTGATGCGGCTCGCCGTTCGCGAGGAGAACCTAGCCATCGATCCGCAACTCGCGCATGCCGGGCTCACCTTCGCGTGGAACGCCTACAGCGGTCAGGGCGACGCGACCGGCGAGGTCGTCTTCGTGAACTACGGCACGCGGGCCGACTTCGCCCGGCTCCGCGAGCAGGGGATCGATCTGAGGGGGAAGGTGTGCTTGGCGCGCTACGGCGGGAACTTCCGCGGCTTGAAGGTGAAGTTCGCCGAGCAGGCGGGAGCCATCGCGATGGTCATCTTCACGGACCCAGCCGATAGCGGCCCTGCAAAGGGGGCGACCTGGCCCGACGGTGGTTGGGCGAATGCGAGTTGCATCCAGCGCGGCAGCATCAACACGCTGCCCTACTCGGGCGATCCGCTCACGCCCGGGCGCGAGGCGACCGAGCACGCCGAGCGGCTCGATCCTGCATCGGTCGGATTGCCGGGGATTCCCGTGCAGCCCATCGGCTGGGGCGCCGCACGCGAGATCGTGCGCCGCATGCGCGGTGCGCCGCTCTTCGATCCCTCATGGGCCACGGGCTTCGAGGGTCCCACGCTGCTCACGGGTGGCCCTGAACTGCGCGTGCGCGTGGCGGTGGCGCATGAGCCCGCCGTGGTCCAGTCAGCCAACGTGATCGCGCGCTTGCCGGGTCGCGTTGCGGATGGCGGCCTCGTGGTCGTCGGCTGCCATCACGATGCATGGGGCTTCGGTGCCGCAGACCCGCTCGCTGGCACGATCGTGCTCATGGAGGCGGCGCGCGAGTGTGCGATGGAGGCCAAGGCCGGACGCGGCCCGGCGCGTGAAACGCTGTTCTGTGCGTGGGGCGCCGAGGAGTTCGGCATCGTCGGCAGCACGGAGTGGGTCGAGCGCGAGCGCGCGATGCTCGAACAGCGCTGCGTGGGCTACATCAATCTCGACATGGCTGCGATGGGGGTGAACTTCGGCGCATCGGCGAGCCCATCACTTCGGGGCATCGTGCAGGATGCGGCCAAGCGGGTGCCGAGCGCGGTCGATCCCGCTCGATCCCTCTTTGACTTGGGCGCCAAAGATGGTGCGCTTGCGCTGGGCGATCTTGGTGGCGGCAGCGATCACCAGCCGTTTCTGTGCCATGCCGGTGTGCCATCGATCGGCCTTTTCGCAGGCGGCTCGCAAGGGACGAGCTACCACTCGAACTACGACACGCTGCTCTGGTATCGACGCACGGTCGGCGCCGACTACGCGGGAGCGTCCATGCTCACGCGCATGACGGTGGCCTTGGTCGAGGCACTCGGCACAGGCGCTCCCGAGCCATGGCGAGAGTGCGCGGCTGCCGCTTCTGCGCTTCGCGCCACATCCGTGCGCTTGGCACCCGATGCTTCCGCGAGCGCTCGCGCACTCGCCGATCGCTTTGACGCTCTCGACCGTGCCATCCAGGCGAACCCGCCGATGGATCGCATGGCTGCGCAGGCCCTGCAGCAGTGCTGGCTCGACCCTGCAGGGTTGCCCGGTCGTCCGTGGTTCCGCAACGTGTTTGCGTCAAGTGATCGCGACTCGGGCTACGGAGCGTGGGTGCTTCCAGGGCTGCAGGCAGCGCTTGCCGACAACGACCCCATGGCAGCCGAAGCCGCCATCAGCCAATTGGATGCCGTGATCGCGCGCATGATGGCGCGCTTGGGTACCCCATAAGCCCGTGGGGCTGGTCATTTCGCGCGTGCGAGTGCACCGGTCCGCCCCGAAAGACACACAATCGGTTGGCCTCCGTGGGCTTGGGGCGTATAGTGAGTAGGTCCGGAAACGCCGGCTGTCCGTCCATCAATCCACTCAGAACGACCTATGCACACCACCATCGCTGCCCTGTCCGTCCTGGCTGTCTCGGCATCCGCACTAGCTGGCACCACGCCAATCAAGCCGAAGCTGGTCATCGGCACTGGTCTCGTCTACCCGACCTGGATCGGCCACGCGCCCGGCGACGAGTCGCGACTGTTCGTCCTCGAGAAGGCGGGCCGTGTGCGCATCATCGATCTCGGTGCGACGCCGACGCTCCGCGCGACGGCGTTCTTGAACATCGATCCGATCGTGACCGGCGGCGGGTCGTCCAGCGATGAACAGGGGCTGCTCGGCATGGCCTTCGACCCCGACTACGCAACCAACCGACAGTTCTACGTCTACTACACCGGTACGGGGACGAACAATCTCGCGCGATACACGGTCTCTGCCGACCCCAACATCGCCAACCCGACCGGCGTGGTCATGATGACCTGGTCGGATCCGTACACCAACCACAACGGCGGCGACATTCACTTCAAGCCCGGCACGCGCGACCTGTACATGGGTACCGGCGACGGTGGCAGCGCCAACGATCCCGGCAACGTCGCCCAAAACCTGAGCAGCCGACTCGGCAAGATGCACCGCATCCGCCCGACGGTCGGCGGTGCTTCCCCGTACTACACGATCCCGAGCGACAACCCGTTCTTCGGCGGCGCGACTACCGCCGACGACACGGTGTGGTCGTACGGCCTGCGCAACCCATGGCGCTGGTGCTTCGACCGCCTCAACAGCGACATGTACATCGCCGACGTCGGCCAGAATGCGGTCGAGGAAGTCAACTACGAGCCCAACGGCGCTGCCGCGGGACGCAACTACGGATGGCGCTGCACGGAAGGCACGAGCAACACCGGCCTGACTGGTTGCACCTTCGGCAGCCCGTCGTTGACTCCGCCTGTTCGGACGTACGGCCACAACAGCGCCGGCGGCTACAGCATCACCGGTGGGCGCGTCTACCGCGGCTGCGCGATGCCCGACATGCAGGGCATCTACTTCTACGTCGACTACTCGACGAACAACTCGTGGTCGCTGCGCATGGTCAACGGCGTGGTGACCGAGTTCGTCTCGCGCAACACCGAGCTTCGCACCGCGGTTGGCGGCCAGACGGTCAACCAAGTCGTGGCCTTCGGCGAGGACGCCAAGGGCGAGCTCTACATGGCCGACCACGGCGGACAGATCTACAAGATCATCCCGGCGTCCGGCGAGGTGACCTGCCCGACGCCCAACCCGAATGACCTGAACGGCGACGGCATCGTCGACGGGGCGGACCTCGGCATTCTCCTGGGCAACTGGGGCGGCGCGGGCGCGGGTGACATCGACAACAGCGGCACTGTGGATGGTGCCGACCTCGGCATCCTGCTTGGTGGCTGGGGCGCCTGAGCGAACTGTCTCGCTTCACGCGAATGCACGCGGGCTCGGACCGATCGGTCCGGGCCCGCTTTGCTTGGAGCATTGGGTTGCGCGCGCTGCTTGTGGCAGGTGGGGCGTGCGGTCAGCGGGGCGCGGACGTCACGATCCCTCGCGACCCGACCGTGAGGCGGTCAATCAGTGCGAGCCCGGCTCGGCGGCCTTCGTGCGTGCGGCCTTGGACTTGCTCAGGATGTTGAGCGTCTCAACCCCGAGGCTGAAGGCCATCGCGAAATAGATGTACCCCTTTGGTACGTGGAAGTGCAGGCCCTCGGCTACCAGGCTCATGCCGATCAGGATTAGGAAGCTCAGGGCGAGCATCTTCACGGTGGGGTGGCGATGCACGAAGTCGCTGATGCGGCCCGCGAACATCAGCATGACGATCATCGAGATCACCACCGCGAGGATCATGACCGTGATCGATTCGGCCATGCCGATCGCCGTGATCACCGAGTCGATGCTGAAGACGATGTCCATCAGCATGATCTGGCCGACGATCATGCCGAAGGAGGTTCCGCGTTTTGCCGTGAGCGCGTGATCGCCGCCCTCGACGGAATGGTGGATCTCCTTGGTGCTCTTGGCAAGGAGGATGAGACCGCCCGCAAGCAGGACGAGGTCGCGCCAGCTGGGTGCGATCTCGCAGCCCAGTGCGTTGATGGTCATCACGGGCGTGGTCAGCTTCGCGATCCAGCTGATGCTCATGAGGAAGACCACGCGCATCAGAAGGGCACCGATCAGCCCGACCCGTCGGGCCTTGGCCTGCTGCTCCTTGGGCAGCCGGCCGCAGAGGATCGCAATGAAGACGATGTTGTCGATGCCCAGCACGATCTCGAGCACGGTCAGCGTGAACAGCGCGATGAGGTGCTCGGGCGTGAAGAGCGACGCGAGATCGATCAGGGCAAGCATGCGGAGGCGTACACTAGCGCCATGCGGACCATCCTGATCGTGCTCTGGACCATGGGACCCTTTGGCTGCGGGCAGGCTCCTGCATCCACTGCCGATGCGTCGCCGGCGCCCGCCGCACAGGCGCCCGTGGCTTCGTCCGAACTGGCGACTGCACCGGCGATTCCCGTACTGGGATCGGTTCCTGCTGCGCCGGGCGCAGCGCCGACCCAGGCTCCGCAGCCGCGCACCGCCGCGGCGCAGGCACATCCGCTGGTGGTCGATCCTCCCAAGGTCGACTTCGGCGCGGTCCCGCCGGGCGCACGCAAGTCGACCACCTTCACGCTGCGCAACCCGACCGGCTCGCCGCTGAAGATCATCGATGCGAAGCCCAGCTGCAAGTGCACCGACATCACGCCGATGAAGGGCGTGACGATTCCCGCCGGCGGCTCGGTCGAGCTGCAGGCCACGCTGGCCGTGCCGCGCACTCCCGGTAAGAAGGACGCCAAGGTGATGATCGTCGTCGAGCAGTACGGCATGACGGTCGCGCAGATGGAAGCGACCGCCACGCTGCCGATCATGGCTTCGCCCGAGTACGTCGAAGCGCTCAAGGGCGTGGCGTCCGGCACCTTCACGCTGGCCGCAGGTGATGGCGCGCCCTTCAACGTGATCGGTTCGTGGGGGCTTCCCATCACGCAAGCGCAGCCGGGCGCGAAGGCATCGCACTCAATGACGTGGACCACCGCCGGCGTGAACGGCCCGCTGCCGCAGTGGGTCGTGGTGGCGACCGATCGTGCCGATGCGCCCCTGATCGCCCTGCGCATCCGCCATGAATCCACCGGCACGCTCTTCGACAAGGATGCACGCGAGGCCCGCCAGTGGTTCTTCGCGGATCCGCTCGTCGTTGCAGGCCGCATGGATAGAGGTACCAAGCAGCAGCTTGAGCTCGATCTTGAGAGCACGAACCCCGCTGCGCGCCGTATCCCGTTGCGGGAAGGCTGGAATGCCGTGACTGGTGCGACCTGTCAGTTGGGTGGCTTCGTCTGCACGCTCGCGGAGTCCAAGCTCGATGGCGACTTCGTCCGCGTCAAGATCGACTTCATGGTCGACAAGGCGCCGTCGGGGCTCTCCGTGGTCCCTGTGACGATCACGACCGCGACCGGTTCCGGAGTGATCCCCGTGGCGGTGCTCGTCCCGTGAGCGTCGTCCGCACCGATGCGCGCGACGCCGCGGCGGTCACCGACGCGCTGCTGGCTGCAGCCGAGTGCATGCGCTCCGCGGAAGGGCGGCGGGGCGCCACGCAGTGGATCCCATCGAAGGGAACGCTGCTGGCGACCGGTGACCTGCATGACAATGTGGCGCATCTGCAGGCGATCCTCGAGCTGGCGCACCTTGATGCGTCGCCGGATCGCCACATCATCCTTCACGAGTTGATCCACGGCGAGTCGCTCAGCGGCGGCATGGACACGAGCTACCGGATGCTGGTGCGCGTGGCTGATCTCGTGCTGGCCTATCCGAAGCAGGTCCATCCGCTCCTGGCCAATCATGAGCTCGCGCAGGTGTGCAAGCTTCGGATCTCCAAGGGTGCGGGCGAGCAGGTGCAGCTCTTCCTCGACGGCCTCGACTGGGTCTTCAGCGATGAGGCGCAGCAGGTCAGCGAAGCGGTCGACCGATTCATCCTTGCGATGCCACTAGCGGTCCGATCGGCGTGCGGTCTCTTCTGCGCGCACAGCACGCCGGCACCCTTCGAGGTCGAGTCGGCCCAGGTCGACGCGCTCGACCGCGAACTCGATCCTGCCGGCTACGCCAACCATGAGGGCCTGGCGTGGCAGTTCACCTGGGGCCGGGGGCAGACTGCCGAGAGTTCGCGTCGCATGGCAGATCGTCTCGGCGCGCGCCTGATGGTGTGCGGTCATGCCTACGTCGAGCAGGGGGCCGAAGCCGTCTCACCGGAGCTGCTGCTGCTCAACAGCGATCACGCGCGTGGCGTCGCGGTCGAGATCCCCCTCGAGGGTCCCTTGCCTGCGGCGACTGAACTCGCCCGCGAGGCGGTCTTCCTTGCCACGGTTGGCTTCGAGGGATGATGGCCGGTCTCGCCATCACCGGCTCGCAGCGATCCGTCGGCGTGGCCGCGTGGCGCGAAGGTGGCGACATCGTCGCCGTCGATCATGTGGAGCCCTCGCGCGATCGCGATTGGCTCTGGCCGTCGATCGATGAAGCATGCAGTCGTGCGGGTCTCGCTCCCGCTGCACTGACCTGGGTCGCCGTCGATGTCGGCCCCGGCGGGTTCAGCGGCCTGCGCACCACGATCGCTGCGGCGCAGTCGATCGCCACAGTGCATGGACTGCCATGCCTTGCCGTTCCATCGGCGCTGGCTGCTGCAGGCTCGATATGGCCAGCCGCTGCAGCGGATGCCCCCGAGTTGGTTCATGCGGTGCTGGCTGTGAAGGGTGCGACCGCCTGGATCGCCACGCTCGCGCACGATCAGCGAGGATGGCTCCAGATCGAGGCCAGGGTGATCGAGTGGGGAAGTTGGAAGCCCCATGCGGGTTCGACTGTCCTTGCCGATGCCCACTGCCCGGCATCGGTCGTGCAGCTGTGCCATACACAGGCGGCACCCATCGTCGAACCGAACTGGACGGGCTCGGGCGTGATGATGGCTGCGCGTCGGCTGTGGGAGGACGGACAGGCTGTGGCGCCATCGGCCTTGAGCCCCGAGTACGCGCGCGAGCCGGAGGCCGTGACCCTCTGGCGCCAGCGTCACGGCGGATAACGGCGCCCGAATCGCGTCATTTCCCCGGTTCCGCTTCATCCGACCTCACGGGTGTCCGATGCATGCGTCGAGGACACTCCATGACCACCCGCGAACCAGCTTCGTCCATCACCACCGATGCCATCAAGCGTTTCGGCACTGCGCGAATCGTGCTGTGCGGCTCGCGTGCGGACGCGTGGACGCCGGTCGTGCGTGGTGCAGGCGGATGGAAGACGCACATCGTGCCGGCCACGGCCGTGCGCGAGGCGCTCACCCTCCTGCGCGAGGGGCCCTTCGATCTCGTGGTGCTTGATCTCGATGGTGTGCGTGCCGCTCGGGCACGGCTGCTCCACACGATCCGCTCGCTGGCGCCGCATGTGGGCATCGTGTGCATTGCGCGCACGGCCGATCGTGACCTGTTGCTCGCTGCCCTCCGTGAGGGCGTGGTGGATGTCTTGAGCGGTGCAGAACATGAAGCCGAGTTCCGCGCGCGCATCGCGCTTGGACTGGAGCAGGGCGTGGCGCGTCGCTTGCGCGAGAGGCGGCTGAATGTGCTGGAGACTGCGTGCCGCCGGCTCAGTCGCGAACGCGAAACGCTCAATCGCCAGCTTGGCGGAGTGATGAGCGACCTTGCGCAGGCACAGGAGCGCACCGAAGAGCGCGTGGCCTTGGCTGGGGCTGCCGCGGAACTGCGCGCGATCCTCACGCTCGAGAGTGATGTCGATGCCATGCTCAAGCTGGCGGCCCAGGCCTTCGTGCTCCGCATGGGTGCTGCGAACTGCGCGGTCTTCGTCGAGCGTGGCGAAGGTCGGTACGACCTCTGCGGCTACCTGCGCGATGACATCTCGCGCTCGGCCGTCTCCGGCATGCTGGACACGATCGCCGACGAATGGTGCGCATCGCTGGCCATGCATGGCGCGCCGCTGATGTTCGATGGCGCGACGCCGCCGCCCGAGACCTTCCGTCGGCTGCAGGGGCTGCTCCCCGGGCGCGCCGTCTGCACCGTGGCGTGCCGCGACGGCGTGACGCGACCGGTGGTCCTCGTCCTCTTCCGTGATGCTGATCGGCCGTTCGCACCCGAACTGGCGCCG
>Ga0194116_10001856_pt1 | contig 28801 bp, 44 predicted proteins | sample TA2MahsurfametaG_4_FD_148617 | JGI IMG/M metagenome (GOLD analysis project Ga0194116, IMG submission 148617) | Freshwater microbial communities from Lake Tanganyika, Tanzania - TA2015008 Mahale S9 surface | ecosystem: Environmental > Aquatic > Freshwater > Lake | place: Tanzania: Lake...
ATCAGAACCACCCCGCAAAACTAAAGATGTATGATACTCCCCATTCTAACGTATGTGGTGGCAATGCGTCAATATGCTCAAAAGCAAGTCGTCGTGCATGTATGATACGATCTTTGCCTACAGCAATTAGATTTGCCTTTGATCCTCTAAGAAACTCACTAAAATCCACTGGATTATTTTGTTTTTGTCCTGAGATGTATAACCGTCTCATCTCAGAAAATAATACAATTGATTCAGGAGAAAATCTAACAATATGCTCACCTACAGGTATTTCCATACGTTTCATACAACCCATGGAGAACCTCATTGCCTCTCTGACTTCATCAATCGTCAGTGTATCATCATCTCCACTACGATAGGAGTGTTGAATGACACCATTAGTACATTCAATCACACGCAACAATGCAAGTTTATCTTTCTCTGCATCATCTAATGCTTCAAATTCTGTTGTCCAATCAATCATTTTCTTTTCTTTTTCTTTGGTTTCTTATGATCTAACACTTCAACATGACTCAAAAACTTACCACCATGTTGAAACCAAGTTTTCTGCACATCTTCATAATTATCAAAAATCACAGTATCACCATTACTTTTTATTAGTTTGTAGTCGTGACGAAGATATGGTTCGTTGGATGTTTGTCGGAAGTAACGTGGGTCAGTAGGGTCAATGAGTTGAGTCATCGTGGAAATGGCATCGTAAGAATTTTAGCAGTTGTTTCTTGATATTTCATAAACGTCTTTAATACTGTTTTAAGTGTCATTTGTAATTCTTCTACATTCTCACACTGATCGATTGTACGTGCTAACTTTTCATACTCAAACAGTTTTGCTGTACTGTCTAGTGGTATGTTTTCTGGTTTTTGTGTCATTTGTTGTTAACTCCTGAAAAATATCATGGGTTAAGAATCTTCCTCGTCGAAAGAAAAATAATCATACATTGAAGACATTACTGCTTCTTCAATATGTTCGATAATAGCACCTTCTTCTGGTTTGTCAACATGTTTGTGTGCACGTGCATATCCACGACGCACACCTTCTTCAATTGCTAATTCTAGAATTACAAGAGTTTTAGGTTTCATATTATCCCCCATGAAGTATTATTTATAGTTCAGTATAGTCGTATGGTTCTTCATCAGAAGATTCATTGCTATAATATACTTTGAGATTGTCACCACCAATATTCATATGGTAGATTGACCCATCATTTGTATAGATGCCAATCCATACATGACGACCTTCTTCCATCGTTTCATAGTGGAACATCTTCACATCTTCCAGCACGATTTCGTCTGGGTTCTTTTCAAATCGACTCATCTCAGACAACTCCATATGCTTCAAGAATAGCACGGGCAAGTCCGATTGCCAAATCCTTCTGTTCAATACTAATATCCTCACGAGCACCACCACTACAAGAAGTAATGAAAATACCAGCATTATCTACTGTGAGTTCTACTCGTTCAGTTTCATTTTCATTTTCAGGATTAGTCCAGGTGAAAACATCAATCTTGGAACGGAGCACATCAGTTCCAGGAAGCAAAGTGTAAAAATTACTCATACCAAACTCCTTAATACTTTACGAAGAAACTGAATTGAACCATAAAACTCTTCACCATCTTGACCACCAATCACAATCCAATCAACCTCTTCTAATGCTAGTTGGATCTTTTGTTCTCTGGTGAGATCTTCAAAATCTTTTTCTGCAAACTCTTTCCGTTCAATCGCAGCAAGATGTTGGAAGGCATGTTTGTTTTCCTCCATAAGGTTTTTTGCGATGTCTAATACCTTATTTTCTTTTTCCCGTCGTGCTGCTTCTTCAAGCATTTCTTCGTGGTTAATAAGTTCTCGGATTTTCTCCTTTCCGTATTGTGTGAGGTGTTGTTTTTGTTGACGAAGTTGATCGATCTCTTCTTGTGTGAGATCAACCCAGGGCATATCATTATTCATAGCACCTCCCATTCAGTCTCCCAGTGACAGTCTTCACTTACATTAACCCAGAAAAAGTATTTCTGATTCTCACTAGCAAGAAACAACATACCATCACCTTTGTCTTGCTCAACAATACAGATAGGATTACCATCCATAGAGTTAGCAAGACGATTCTTTGCCTTGCTAGATTTAGGTTTTACAGTGACTCTTCGCATAATTCAACCTCCAAACAGTTCGTCAAACAGTGCATCACCAGACAATTCACGTTCGGTCCACACTTTTTCAGCATTATCAGCAATCATTGCCTGTTCAATCTTAGCATCAATGGGAGATTGAGTAGAGTGCCAGGTGCCGTTGCGGTCTTGCCAGAGCATGGGTCCGTTGGTTGATTACCTATGTAATATAGGGAAGACCGAACGGAAAGTCAAGAGGTGATTGATTAGGAATCCTTATGGTCAAACACATCATCAGTAAGATCTTCCCATCTATCAAAGAAATCTTCATCTAATGGAATCAATTTCTCTTCTCCCCGATCAATACGATCTACCAGTTCTTGTAGATACTCAAGATACTCCTTTGGTAGACACTCATCCGTGTTGATACTGTCCCAGAAACAATTAAGACATTCTTCATAAGGATCATCATACCACATCAGAGCATAATCCTTATAGTTATTACTCAAAAGGTCTCTCCACATCTTGAAGTTGTTCCACATCTCTCTCCAACCAGTTTGGAGACAGTGACCGAAGTAATACTCAAACCAGTTCAGTTTTGTATTCATGTTGATAATTCAATAATTTTAGATATGTCTATGATAGCAAAGAATGCTTGAAGTACAATGACATCCCAGGTTTTGATCTGAATAGAAAAGGGAACCATAACAATTCCCCCAATCAAACGAAACCAGCAACCAGTTCTCATGTCACCATATAAAAGAATAAAGTATCCTATTATGAGTAGAATACTCCCGATAATACGAAGTGCGGTTGCATTTAGTTTCATCATTCAAACTCTCCTGTCCTATTTCGATAAGGATAGATAGGTATCCGATAGGGTGACGCACAATGAACTGTGGTGATATTATTCTTGGTTGCTTCTGCCATCTCACGATAACCAGAACCAACATAGAATTGACCACCAACAACTGCTACAGCACACGCACCCCAGAAGATGTAGTACCATTTAGATTTGATTTGATGTCTAATGTTTGTCATAGTAGGTTAATTGATTTGAGATAATTTCGATACCGCATGTATCTATTCCAATTTGGTTGATCTTTGACACCTAGTTGATGACAGATCTCACAATAGCATAACCATTCATACCATGGTGTTGTTGGATCTAAAACGTGATAATTCATTCTACATTACAATCGGGGTGCCAACCTGCTTGTTGTTTGCAGTATAGTTCCTTTGGACTATAATATACCCCAGCATCAATCCTGGGTGCATCATTCCAATGTCTTACCACGCCTGCAATGATGAAACAATTAGTAGCAAGGTAAGTGAGGAAAATAACAGTACGTATAATAGCAACGTTATCTGCGACATTATCCCTCCTGTGTGCTTTTTCCCCGAGTGCTTTCGCCCATAGTCTCCACATGATTCTCCAATGCAAGTTGACGTTCGAATTCAAATTTAAGTGGTAGCAGGTGAGATGTAATAAATCCCTGCCACGGATTTTCTTTTGTTAGTTGTGAAATGTTCTCAACCTGCATAAGTGCTAGGATGAGAGATTCTTTTTTACTCATACCCATTCTGGTTTCCTCTCTGGCACACGAAGATAATTAGATGCAACCCAAGGTTTGGATGCGATATACATCTTGTAAGCAGTAAAAGTGTCAATGCTTGTGTCAAGTTTATACTCATCAGGCATAGCACGGGCAAAGTCGTCTGCCATACTATAGCACGTAATTGCCTTTTTGGTGTTCATGTGGAACATTTTCTTAGCAACAAACAGGGTTTTAGCACATGCATGGTCTTTGTTGTCGTATCGACGTTTGTATTCTGAGCATAGAGCAATACCATGCACAATCAACCATGCAGTGTTGTAGATATTCTGTCCTGCCCATATAGTGCAGGGATGCTTACGAAATGCACCTTTATCTGTGCTGTAATCGCACCCGTCCTGCCTTGGTAAGGTGCCCCAATCGTAATACCACTTCGAATATACGATAGAAAGCATTTGACAGCATTCTAGAGGCATCTTGACCACATGTTTGTCAGGTAGGACTATTGCTGACTGGTGTGGATTCATAGAGGTTGCGAATATATTCATGATATAGTTTAATATATTTTTGATAGAATAATTCCATCATAGCAGCATCATGCTGTTCGTCAAGTTCCAGCATACGATCTCTCGCATCCTGTAACAAATCACAAATATGCATAACTCTTAGATGTTCCATTTCAGTCTCTAATATGTAGAATTTTTTAGTCTCTCGAAAAATTCTCTGCTGACAATTTTTCCTTTGTATCCAGGATAAAACTTCTCTACTATTGCAGGAATACCCATAGCAGTAATTGCACTGTCGCAGATTACACACACCTCTTTGGTGTCATATTTAACTACGTGTTCTAACGGAAATTTAGATTTGTTCATTATAGTCTGGTTTATGATGTTTCAGGAACTCTCGAAATGTCATTTTCATTTCTCTTTGTGTCATACCACAATGAGCAGCAGCATCAGGAAGATTCATCTTAGCACGAAACATGCCCCAGTTTGCTTCATTTACATTTTCTGGTGTAGTTACAATTTTTGGTATGGTTTTAGTCTTCATGGTGACCTAGATTCATTTTATCCATTTTGTCTAGTAACCCATCAAATGACTTAAGTTGGTCAATACGACATAACAACTCTGAAATACTATTACAGACAACTGGACGTTCTTGACGTGCTGCAAATGCTAGTGCATTTCGCAGTGACGATGATGCTTCATCTAATGAATCTACTACTTGTTGTGCTAATGCCATCAGTCTGATGCCCTCCATTGTGTATATACAGATGTGTCTTCCTTTAGTTCTTTCTGTGCTTCATCTAGTAAGACACGGTTAGATTGAAATGCTTCTACAGTTGTTAGAATCTCATGTGCTTTTCTTTTTGCTAACTGCTCATCCCAATGTTTGTGCTCCCATGCATCATAGAGATGCTGGACCAGAGTATCAATTAACTTATCGTAATGTGTCATTTGATCGTTGTTGGTGCTGTAAGTATAGGATCTCTTTGGGATCTTGTCAACCCCCCATCAGAGCAAGGGGTGCATGGAAAATTGTGAATCAGGAATATCTGCTTGGAAAGAAATATCAAATCCAAGGGTCAATCGTGGTCTATCAAATTCCTCATTAACTCTTACTTTATGGGGTCTCCATCCTGGACCAAAATAGATTTGTCCTGGTTTGTTTTCAATTTCATATGATAGTGGTGCATCATCTACAGTTGCAGGATCATCATGATCTTTAAACATTGTAGTAGTATCATGCGGATCAATAGAAATATAACCATGATAAGGGAACGCATGGTTATGCCACCCCAATACAGCATCAGGAGTGTGGAAGTTCATCCAACATTGAAACCAAATAGGTCTAGCACCAAGATGACATCTTACAATATTCCTAAAGATGCCATATAGTTCATAAAAATATGGTGATGGTGAGGTCAAACTGAAGATATTATAAAATGAATATCCAGACAAATTTGATTCTTTATCTTTCAATTCAGAAGCAATAAAGTCATTTACATTAGCACGATCCCAAATACTTGGAAGATCTCCAACTGTTAATTCCTGCTTTCTTGTGAGAGAACTATCAACATTTACAAATACATCTTTGAAATTCTTATGTGCAAGATTCAGATCATAGATAAAACTATCTAGATTTGCTTCAATAAACGGAATCTTGTATAGTGCCCAGTCATCACCAAACTTTATAACTTTAGAAACTTGTTCACTCATTTTAGAAACCCTCATTGATTAAGTTTACATTGATAACATATCTATCAACTGTATTTGACCAAGAAGATGAATGGAAATAACACGTGGGAAATACTACCAATCGTCCTCTCTTCGGTGTAATCTTTTTCTTGATCGTAAAGTAATTATCCTTCAAGATCTTTTCAGATTCTTCTGGGGTAAAGTCTACCATCTTTTCGTTGAAAATAAAAGTGTCACCATCATCAGGTGCACCCATATTATTCACATAATAGATGGCATTCCACCCATTACGAATATAGTTATCAACGTGAGGTAAGTGCCAAGGAATCTTAGTATTTGTATCAAACTTAGGCATGAGATTAACCCGCATCCTATCCAATGTATTCCATGTGATTTCTGGTGCCTTATCCTTCATATGTAACAGAATTGGATATACAGCATCAAATATAGGAGATTTCTTAGTTTCCTCTTCGTACAAATAATGAAATAAGCAGAATACATTCCTTAAATCTTTTTGATAACCATCATGAATTGCCTTTGATTTATAATACCAAGGAATCTCTTTCTGCTGTGTAATAATTTCTTCTACCCAAATTTGATAGTCTTTGGGGATAATATCATCAATTACAAATATATCATTCAATGTATCCATTATTCAGTGTCTCCATTTCTTTATGTACATCAGGGTGAGCAGTCTCAAATGGTGCTCCTAACCTTGGTCTCCCATCATACTTATAATGTTTCCAGGGACCATTAGCATCAACATATTGTAGAAATCCCATAATTTGTTCTTTGCCAGAGTAAGGTTTTCTCCAATGAAAATATTCATGCCCCTGAAATACTACAATATCACCAACTTCTAATTCAACATCAACTGTAACATCATCGTATTGAAATGTCAAGGGCCAATCAATATCTTTAGTAATGCAGCAACTAACAGAGTATTGAGAAGATTCCCTATCTTTATGTCTTTTTAATTCAGATCCCTCAACATAAATCCTTGCATAAGTGTAAGATGGATGTAACTTTATTCCAACAATATCTTCAATTTTATTATGAAGATATACACTTAATGATTCAAAACAGATTGGTGAATACATTGCAAAAGCACCAGGAACTGTTGGATCTGATGGTGGTCCACCCATGGCAAGAACATTATCACGAATTAAACGATATTCAATTGCCAAATAGTCACAAATCTCTTTTGGAATAGCATTTCTTATTACTTCATGTTTCATCGTGCTTTTACAAAGAATGGTAAGGTTAATCTACTCGTTTCAGGACTGTTTCCAAAATATTTTCCAGCACCGTGCCATCTACGACAATCGAAGATCACACATCTATTATATCTATTCTCAATTACTTGAGAGATTCTAAACTGAGAATTGTGTTTAATGCGATGTATTTCTAACTCTTTTCTTTTGATATCATTCAATTCATTAACTTCAGTTTCAAATGCTTTTTGTATTCCATCCGTAAGTTCTAGTGTCATATTAGGATCTGGATCATCATAAATGATTGTACCACTATTATTTGGAGCATTTGGAGTAAGAAAAACAAGACCAGCAATAGTTAAATCTGTAGAGTCATTATGAATCCAACCATTACCCCAAGTTTCATCAATCAATTGAAATGAAGTATAAAGAGCATCAACGTAAGAATAATGAGAATATTTTAACATATTATCAATCATGAGTTGCTGCATGATTGGATCAATCAAAGTCAGTAGATCCGTTCTCAACCCTTGATAATTTCCATCATGCTTATAGAATCTCTGTTGAAGTGCCCATATTCTGATTTGATCTGGAGTTTCAAAGAAATCATCAATAATAATTGTTGGATGTTTTACCATCGAGCAGCACCAAAAAATACAATGGTCAAACGTTGATCATGCTTATTTTCAGGATGACCAAAGAAATCTCCTGCAGAATGCCATTGTCTAGCATCAAATATAATGCATCTATTAAATCTATTTTCTATAACTTGACTAGGAGTAAAATGAGAATTATGAGTTACTCTTGCGTCACGTTGACGTTTTGTAGGATCTTCCTCATTTACATCACCAACGAACACTTTTGGATCTGGTTTGTAGTTGACTGGTGGATCGTATATAGTAGTTCCACAATGAATATCAGTAGGTACAATAGGATTCAAGTAAATAAGACCAACAACATTAAACTCTAATGGGTCAGCATGAATCCATCCAGATTCCCAAGATTCGTCACATAGGTGAAAACTAGTATCAAATTGCTCAAAATAATTATATGAAGTGTGTTTAATTATTTTCCTGCATAGAAGTGAATGAAAATTTTCATCTATAGTATGGAGTAGATCTGTTCTATATCCAGGCCAATTACCACGATCACCTTTATAAAAATTCATTGTCAATCCCCACTCCCTAACTTGATTAGGAGTTTCAAAGAAACTATCAATAATGATTGTTGGTTGTGAAGTAATCATTTTTTAAATAAAAATGCAAAAGGACATTTAGATTCAGTTTCTTTCTTCCTCCCAAACAGAAGATTTCTTGAAATATTGGGAATCACATCTTTAAGTGCAATTCTCTTTTGTACTTCATTTAACATATCCATATCAGGAATCCCCTTTTCTAACATAAAATTACGAGTCAAGTCACCTTCTTTATAGAATGTAACTTTATAGATTGGATCACCTCTTTTGATCACTACTGGTTTGGTATTATCTACAATATCAATAGCAAATGATAGAGGTCTAGTCCATTCTGAAAGATTAAACCATCCACCAACAGTGATAAAATTATTTAATACAGTTCTAGGATCTGGTTTTAATTCAACCCAAATATCTTTTTCTTTTGTCCAACATAGAAGCATTGGAATTGGTAATTGAATTGTATTGAAATCTGTAAAATTTCTGTGCTGATGAATATACTTATTAAATTGATCTGGTCTCATGTTTGGTGAATTGATGACACCATTTACTGCATCAATTTCCAGTGTCATGTCACGAACAGATCTAATTACAAACTCCCGAACTGCTTTATGTTGCCAGGCAGGACATTCGTAATATGTTGCATTCTTATCAACTTCCTCAATATATCTCGTTGGTTCAAACCCAACACCATCCAGTGAAATAGGAGATCCCATCAATGTAGGAATATATCCATCACCTTCGAACTGATAGTAAAATATTTTAGTGTTTTTCATCTATAAAATTCAGGTTAATAACAAATCTTCTACTATAATTTATCGGACAAGAACTTGCATGATAAATTGAACCATCAAATACGACTGCTTTGCCTTTCTCTGGTTTGCATCTATGTATTATATCACATCCATCATAGAAAACGGTATCACCATCACTATCAGACAGATAATATATTGCCGTAGTATGTGGAAATAGAAAGTCTCTGTGTTTATTATTTGGTTGATCCCTACCTGAAAGAAGTAACCCAACCTTCATACGAATAAATTCACTCAATTTTTGATTTGCTTTTGATGCTATCTCCAAAGCAAGTGGATAAAAGAAACTGAGTTCGGGACTCTCATATTCACTGTTTCTATCATAGAGTAAATGTGCAAATCCTGGAACCTCAACTTCAGAATCTTGGCAAAAAGTCACATCAGGTAAATAACACCATTTCCAGTTCACACTAGAAACAAGTGCTTCCATCTTATCTTGATAATTGTCACCAACTACATTTGGTATCTCTAGTATATCCATCATCCAATATTATAAGTGAGAACTACTCGATCTTCATCAGAATTACTTTCCTGTGTCCTATGTTTCATCCACCCAGGAAAGATCAAAACATCATTTGTTTTAATTTCGATTGGTGTCCATAGAAACTCTTGAGGTTCATATGGTAATCCATACTTATGGTATTCCAATGGATCTCTAAACTCAATCAATCCTGAATTTTCAGGAAGATTTAAATACGAAGAGACAACTAATGGAGCATGATTATGGTTATGCTCCAAAGTCTGTCCTGTTCTTTTATGAATATTCATCCATGAGTTAATGATCTGTGGTGCTTTACCAAAATAATTTAGGTAGTGCCAGACATAGAATAATCTAGATTCTAACCAAGTGTTATAATCCTGAAGTAAATCCCATTTGTGTGGTTGATACTCATCTCCCCTAAAGTGTCTATTTCTTACAGTGGAGAATGCAGATCCACTTTCTAATGCAGATCCAGATGTATGATTATCTGGTGTATCTGCAATCATAGAATCTATGATGCTTTTAAATAAATTATCTCTATATTTAAAATCATATGTAAACTTCCAAATATAAGTTGGAATTATGTTTACTGGTTGTGCATCATCTGGACACTGAACATCAGGATGGATCGTCTTGTACATCTTCAGTTGGTTCCTCCCATGTACCACCAAGTTCTTCACAATGTCTCTGTGCAAGAATTAATCCTTCAATTGCACCTTCAATACGAAGAATTTGCTCTCTAATTTCATTTCGTTTTGTGAATTCAACTTTAGTAACACCATATGGATTCAATTTCATATTAGCAAAATCTGCTTCCAATTGATTGACATCTTCATTTGCTTTTTGCAACTGATTATTAAAATCAGCAATAAGTTCTTCTACTTTCATGAGTTTCTCCCAGAATAATTTGAAATAATTTTCATTGCTCTCCTAATACGATCCTGAACACTATCAAAACGTAAAATATGAGAACTATTAGCATACATAAATGATTTCTCTAGATCGAAATCATCTTCACTTGCATGATCAATAATCATGTCATACCAACCTTTTTCTATATATCGTCTAGGGATAGGGATATATTGAACCAGGGGTGTTCCTGCTTTTACGCATACTTCACCATCAAGGACATGCCAAAATAATTGAGCATTTCCTTGCAATGCATACCTTGGATCCAGAATACCAGTTGCGGCAGTAAATCTATCTTCATTATTCCAATGTACATGTGTCTGTAGGAGCACAATATCATCAGATGCACGAATTCTCCAAGGAGTTTCTACTTTAACTACTGTTTTCAAGGTATCTCTAGCACTGTCCATGATAGGAATAGTTTGTTCTGGAATATGATCTGAAATATAACTATTATTACCATTGAACAAATGAGGAACTTCCCATTTGAAGGTTATTCCATCACCATTTGTCTTAATTACAAAATCTGCAGGGGCAAGTAGAACCCACCCCATCCTAGAAAATTGTTTAATACCTGGACAATTAGAAGATGATTGTGAACCACTAAAGGGACACACATTCTTTTTAACTTCTTCAGTATTCCACTTTCGTTTAATGGAAGAAGTTGGTGTAACTGGGTAGAGATCCTTTACATATCTCTCAAGAGAATAGAATCTCACCCAGGGTTTCTTATTGAACATATTCATCAATTCCATTATAAATGTTTTCTTTTAGATATTGATAATGAGAAGGAAGAGACTTTACATATTCTAGAGTCTCATTATAGTACTGTATAAAATTTTGTTTGATTAAATCATAATCAGTATCATTTTTACTAATACCAACTCTAGACTTTCTCATATCAGATACATTTTGTGAGGAAATACACTCCACACCTAATCCAGAAAGGATGTATGGAATTCCACCTAAATCTGGATCTATAATTCCTTGATCTAAACATTCAGCAATTCTGGAATAAGTTCCATTATCACGAACAAGACCTTCAATCATATCCATATCATACTCATTTAACTCTGTGCACCATCTCCAATATGGAGTATCAGTTCTTCCAGAAAATGCATAATGCATAGAAACAAATTTAGCAAATCCTGTAAGTTCTTTATCTACACAGTAGTTATATCCTTCCTTTTCACTTCTAGTGACAAAACCATTTCTCCTATTAAGAACTTCTACTAGCCTAATGATATTCTCATGAGTTGTCAATAGTCCCGTTGACTCAAGTGGTTCAACAAATCCATAAGATAGACCGATACCAACAACATTATGAATCCATGCACGTCTTCTCTTACCGTGTTTAATATTAATTAAAAATGGTTCAAGACCTTCAATTCTGTCTTTACCATATCTAGATGCCAAATGATTAAGAAACTCTTTCTTAGCAGCATCAGGTAGAATAAAATTACTAGAAAATACATATCCAGTACCAATTCTATTCCATAGAGGAATGTTCCAAACCCACCCATTATCTAATGCAGTGCAGTCTGTAACATTTTGCATTTCAGTTTCTCTGTCAGGACCATATGGAAGTCTAACTGCCCATGCTTTATCATTAGCAAGAATATTACTGAAAGGTATAAACTGTGATCCACATGTACCTTCAAGTAATTTTGAACTGAATCCTGTGCAATCAATGAATAAATCTGCATTAATAACTAATCCCTTTTCAGTTACAATTTCATTGAATAAACCATGGTCTTTATGATGATATCCCTCATTTCTTTGTTGCCCGACTACATCATCAACAATATGAAGAACACCATTTGGGATAGCAATCTTTTCTTTTAAATATTTTCCGAACAATTCTGCATCTAGATGGTATGCCGTATCTTGTTCAAAGTCATACAACCTCAATCTTCTATCAGAATTATTAGTTTCCTTCCCATACTTTGCAAGTAATGTATTAGATGTAGCATAAAATTCTGCAAACTGATATTTAAATTCTGGATCCCTAAGTTTAATCTCATTATATACATTTAATTGTAGGAAGTCACCTTTATCGGTAAAGTCAAATCCCCTTTGAAATGGATATTCAAAACTTCCAGAATCTTTTTGAGCAAAGTTTGTAAACCTAATAGAATTCTTATAAGTTGCATTACATTCAGACATCCATTCTTCGTCTTTAAGATCTAACAAACGAAGAAACTTATTAAAGTGTCCTAGTGTAGATTCTCCAACCCCAACAGTTTTAATATTTGGAGATTCAACTAGAGCAATCTGCAAATGTGGGCATAATTTACTCAGTGCTGCTGCGGTCATCCATCCTGATGATCCACCACCAACAATACATACCGATTCAATTAGCATACATCCCTCCAGAATAATAATCGTAAATATCTTGCAACGAATTAGTCACTTGCTTTCTACTATTATGTATCTCTTCTATCTTACCCTTAAGTAAATTCCAATCAAATCTATCACCAATCTTTGTAGTATATGCTGGATTATAATTATGTCCTGCCATAATACACAGATTTGCTCCGTGATTTTCCCAATTAATCGTATTCAAATGTGCTGTTGTTCTAGCATCATGAATACTTGGAAATAGTGGACTATCACCATCAAAATGATATTCATTTGTAACATACTTCCAGTATTCACTATCACATCTGGTTGTAAGTGCATAATGTAATGCCACAAAATCGGAAAATGTTTTGAAGAATGAAATGCATTTCCAATTAAAACAATCAATATCAATAGTAGTAATAACTGGTCTTGTGCAAATTTCAACAAATTGCATTAACCATTCATGAACACTAAGCAATCCATTTGATTCTAATGGTTCAATGAACCCACCAGATAATCCAATTCCAATCACATTCTTTTCCCAAACCCTTTCACTGATACCAGTTCTGAATTTGATATTTCTAATTGTAGCATCTTCTGGAAGTCTATCACCTAAGAATAGTTTAAACTCATCTAGTGCATCTTCATGAGAAATGAACTTCTCTGAGTAATTATATCCAGTACCAATTCTACTCCACACAGGAACAGTCCATACCCATCCACTACTTAATGCAGTGCAATTTGTATATGGTTTTAACTCTTTTCTCTTATCCTGATAAGGTACTTGAACTGCATAGGCATGAGTATTAAGTAACTTATCCCCAAATGATTCAAAAGGAACCTTGAGTGTTTCAGAAAGAAGCAATGATTTAAATCCAGTACAATCAAAGAACAAATCTGCCTTAATGAATACCGATGTATCTAGATGAACTGCTTCAACAAATCCATTCTCTTTTTGCTGAACATCAACAACATGTCCCTTGATATGACGAACACCTTTGGGAATCGCATAGTTGTCTCTTAACCATTCAGCAAATTTAACAGCATTAAAGTGAAAACCACTATAAGTTTTTGTATGTTGACTTGGTAGATACTTAGAGTTCTCAGTTGCATCTAGATACTGCCAAAATGTTTTATCGAAAGGAATAGCATCATCACCCACAAGATGACGATAGACAAACCAATCGTGCATTGGTATTTGTAACTCTGGTTCACCAAATGGATAATGAAATGGTTTACCTTCGTTGAAGTTTTCAAACCGCACACTATACTTATAAGTTGCATCACAATATGGCATCCAGTCTTCATCCTTCAATTCGAGGAAAGATAACCACCTGCGAATAAATTGAGTAGTAGATTCACCAACACCAATCGTTGGCACTGTTGGTGATTCTATCAAATAAATTGTTTTATCTGGATATGCTTTAATAAGAGTAGAGGCAGTCATCCATCCAGAACTGCCTCCTCCAACAATACAAATTTTATCAAAATTCATAATAATATTCTCAAATTAGTCTTTATCTGCTTCAAAACCAAGTGGATAGTTAGGACCACTCCACCCTGCTGCCTTAACCCATGCGGGTTGATCCATAGATGAAAACTTCATTTGTTTTTTTACTGAAGGTTCACGTGATGCATCTGCTTCCATCTTAGCATCAATTTCCTCTTCTGGATTCTGAACATCTTGATATGCTTCTGGGGGTGGTTTGGGAATAGTCTTTTTAACATCTTTAATATGTGTTACCCATTTACCAGCATCTAGTTTACCAGCAATAATATCATCATACAACATACCTAGTTGTATTTCTGCCTCACCATATGCAATCTTTCTTCTTAAAACAGGATCAGCATATGGAAGATCTCTCTCAACCCAAATTGATTTATCTTGCTTTGGACTGTATTCAAGAGTCCAGAAAATTGTAACATCATCTGGAGCATCTACCCACTGCATTGTGCATCCTTCACCAGAATAAATTGGAAATTCTTCTCCAGGATTCACAATCTCCTTAACTAATCCATTATATTCTACTAGTGCTTTCTTCATTTTACTTGTACTCCATAACTGTTACACAACCTACACGACCATCAGATCCTCTAAAGGAGTGGAAATGTCCACCAGATCCACCAGAACCCCAAGCAGAGTGTCCCTGGTGGTTATGAGAGAAGTTACCACCGTTTGGCCAACCTCCTGCAGTAGATCCACCGAAGTGAGAAGAACCACCAGTACCACCACCGTGAGGTGCGTGTGACTGTCCACCCCCACCGTGGCAAGTAAAGAAACCACCAGATCCGTTGCCACCTACACCACCAGAGTGTGAGTTTTGGTTGTTAGCACCGTATCCACCACCTGCTGAACAATAAGAACCGAAAGATGAAGAACCACCATTACCACCAAATCCAAAGTACCAAGTTCCACCACCTCCACCACCAACTGATACCGAAACAGATGATACAGATCTAACATCAATAATCGTTTCTGAATAACCACCAGCACCACCAGATTCACCGTGTCCAGATGCTCCTCCACCACCTGCTTGACATCTTACATGAATGTATTTGATGTTGTTTGGTCTGTTCCATGTTCCAGATGAAGTGAAGAATTGCATCGAAACTGGTCCACCACCATCTATGTTGAGACCGACCCAAGATGCGTTTGTACCATCAGTGGTTAAATATTTGGCATTATTACCAGACTGTGCTGGTAGATACTGTGTGTTTGATCCAGAGATTGTCCCGTTGATAACAAGGTTTGCAACTGTGAGTGTACCTTGTGCCGAAATAGTACCAGCATTTAGGTAAAGTCCTCCAGTACCTGACAAGTCTCGGATGTTAGTTACTCTAAGTGTACTCATTGTTTATTCCAACGTAACGTTTTCCTTTATTTATTTATAAACTCTAAAATCTTTTCTGTGATGTAAACAATTTCCTTTTTGTCTTCAGAATCAATTCTATAATTAGAGAATATATCTTTATATCTTTGTCTTAATTTTACAGGGTCATCAACGACATCAATAAGAAACTTTGTTAGTTGAACAACTTCTTTGTCCTTACTTTTCAATTTTAAAGCAAGAAATTTAACATATCTGAGAGCCACTGCATGACCAGTGAGGATATTATCTAACATAGAGCTCAACCCTCGCAGATCTATTTATACCACCTCTATTTTGGCAACAATTAATTCTATCACCAGCAGAAAAACTACCAAAATTACCAGTCATTCCAATACCACCAGAAACATCATCACTGTCCATATTACCATTTGGAAACTGTCCACCACCATTCTCATTCCAACCATATCCCCACCGAGTCCTTGCCCATCCTGGATTATTTCTATAATTAAATCCATAAAATGCCACATCAGCTTGACCAGAAAATTGACCAATACCACAATGATTGTTGGCATTCTGTAAGAAATATCTATCGACAGTGCTCCAGAAAGTAATAGGAATGATTCTATTTCCACCATAAAAATTATCTTGATGCCAAATCCATGGATATCCGCTACGACTAATACATCCACCCTGACCAATATCTGGCCAAAGTGCTAGCATATCTTTAGCCGCAAACCTATTCATAACTTCAAACTTAGCATCACCATCATTCTGATTGGTATTACCAGTATTCAGAGTGTTACTAGTCGTCCAATAACTAGATCCCCACTCAAAGGTTGTACCTCTAGTTGCTTTCAACATCATCATCCATCCACCACCAGCTATTCCAGAGTCCATAATGCAAAAGACGTTTGTTGGACCTACATCAGGCAAGTTTATACTGTAGACACCATTAGTATTTGTTCCTGTACTTGCTTTAATTGCTGCTGCAGATGAGTTATTAACACCAGCACCAGCACCAGCAGATCTAAATCTTCTTCTAGTACCAATTCCTCTACTCATAACTCTTACCCAAAAGATGAATTAGCACCAGTTACCAACCAACCTCCCATAACTCTAGTAAATGTGAATGTAGTTACATCATATTTACCGATTGCAGATACCGATGGTGTTCCACCTCCAGCCCACCTAATGGTTTGACCTGCCCCGTTGATCTGAAAACCAGTTGGTAATCCTTGAGATTGTCCTTGGTAAGTAATAATAGTAATACCCATGGTAAACATATTATCTGTAGGAACATTAACTATGTTAGCAGTCCAGTTACCCGTTGTTGGACTCTCCCCATAATACACGTTTGCGAGATGAAAATTATAAGCTACTGTTCCAGTCGGTGATGTTACCATCCCCAAATATTCACGGTTCTTACCAAACTCCAACATTGCATTTGGTAACTTTAATGTATTATAAACTGCAAGGTATTCTGCAGTCTCAAAGAAAGGACCAGTCCCAGAAAAGTCATCATTACCGATAATAGTATAATTTGCTCCATTTTCAATAGTTAATGTAAATCCACTACTGAGTGTGATAGGACCACCAGAGAAACCGTTAGTAAATTCTGCACCACCATTTGCAGCAGGACCTATAGTAATATTTTCATTAATTGCTGGTCCATTAGTTCTAACAATAGAGTTAGTACCTACAGAAGGTCCACCCCCACCAACAATAGCCCAAGCAGGAGTGTTTTTATTAGGACCTGTTTTTAATCTCCAAACAACAACATTATCAACATCAGTGTCGAATACCATTTGACCTGCGTTTGGTGATGCAGGTCTTGCACTTGTTGTTAATGATGGTAGCTTAAAGTTACCACTCAAAGTTAATGATGTCATCAACGCAACTGTTGCTGCATCAATCTGGTTTCCTATGATCTTTGTTGCCATAGCTTATTCCATTCTTCGTTACTATTTATGATTAGATTGGCAATTCACGGATTTGAATCATATCACCAACAGCAGGAGGAGTACCTACGAAAACAACAGAATTACTAGAAACATTATAATCCACTGTTGGCATCTGTAAAACACCATTCAGTGTAACAAGAACGGAGAATGCAGTGTGTCCACTACTAATAGCAAAACTTGCTGTAGATCCATTACCAGCATAAGTAACACCATTGTTGTTATTTGCTTGACCAGTAGCAAACTTATATCTACCAGCAAGACCATAAGTTCCAGTAACTGTTAAATTACCAGTAACATTGAGATTGCCCCCAACATTGAGTTTATATGATGTCGAAGGAGTTACATCAATTCCCCAATATACCTGGGTTCCAGATCTTGTAGACGTAAATCCTTTAGTATCAGTCAGTCCCCATTGATACCAACTTCCAGATGCATAAATCCATCCTAAAGATTTACCTGGAGTCCAGTCAATATTGTAAATAATATCACCCTCATTAAATGCGGGAGCTCCTACAATCACAGGATTTCCAGTACCATCATCCTTAGCAAGGAACATCTGCTTAAGAACTGTACCATCATCATTAGAGAAAGTAAGTTTATTTGCTTGAATATTATTTGTTGATGTTACTTTTGCTGAGAATGTCACAGGACCAACAAATAATGATTCTAGCTGGTTAGATGCTCCACCAAGAACGGTCAGTTTATCAGTAAGGATCAATTCAGAGAACGTTTGAATCGTGGTATTTTCTTCACCAATAACATTCAGTTGAGCAATATCTTCATTTGTAATCTGACCTGTAACTGGGTTAATGACCTGGTTTCCAATGAATAGGTCACCGTTAGAGTTCAATCCAGAATAGAATGCAACACCTGCTGCCTCCCTGAGAGATTGAGACAACTTAACCTGTTCTTGAGTTAGAACTTCAACTTGAGTTGAAGGGAATGCTGTTGAATAGTTACCAGGACCGAAACCAAGATATTCGAAGGTATGATTACCAGAACGTAAGATTGAGTGACGACGTAATTCAGTGAAGACTGGTGAGTTTGAACCGTCTGAATTAATTTTAACAGGAATCTTTCTAGTTTCAGCATCACCCAATCTAGCAGTAATTACTGTACCTGAAATAGATTGGTTTACTGGGTTATAACCTAAGTTATTTTCAATTTCAGCAACCCAATCTAATGCTGCTTCTTTGGTAATGCTTCTCTTAGCATCGAGTGCTGGGGTTGGAGTTGCTCCATCTGTAGAATAAACTTTGCCAATGATAATGTTATCAGCAATTGAAACAGATGGTGCTGGATCTGAATTAGGATTGTCTCTATCAAATGCAGGATATACTTCAGTTACGTTCTGTGAGAACTTATAGTCATTGAAGTTGGAAGTTGTAGGAGACACAGATGCTTCCAATAAAGTCAAGTAGTAAATACCATCTGCTGCACCTCTAACAAATGTCTGATAAGTTTCAACTTCATAGACATAATAAACTTTAGCATAAGATGGACTATTAACCTCCGATGAACGTGGTTGCAGTACGAAACCAGTGATAGGAGCACGTGGAATTGGGAATGCGTCCTTATCTAGAACATAACGGAAACGATAGATTCTATCCTTAAGAACACGGGCATCAGGAATCCTCTTGATAAAAGTTGTTGGTGTAAATGCAACAGTATTATATTTTACGTTACCAACTAACGTGGTATAGATTGTATTAGTTGCACCTTCAACTTGTAGATACCATTGGGAATTTGCATTATCCCATTTGATTGGATTTCCTGAAGTATTTGCTTGAGTGCCAGTTACTGAAGGACCATATGGTGTAATTCTAGCACTTTGAGTTGATGGTGCTGTTTGACCAGATACAACTAACTGAACAAATATCTTATCTGGAACTGTGCCAGTTTGTCTTGCACCGATAGTATATCCTTGCACTTTTGTTGGTGGAGCTCCACCTTGTGTAGTGTAACCATAAAGATATAGTCTTCCCGTATTACCAACTTGCTTAGTTTTTTGAATATCAATTGTTGTCCAGTTGATAGAAATCTCAGATACGTCTGAAAGAGATTTTGGTGGAATGATATGACTAATTTGTCCTGCCTTATCTTTAGTAAATGCAGCTGCCTTAAATCCCTTACAACGCAAGGACAAAGCACCAAAGTTAGAGTTAGAGTTAGTGATAGACATGTCACCACCACTATCTGCAAAGAAGTGATCACCAAATCCCACAGCAAACACCGAAACGACCTGAATGAATGAGTCGTTTGATGCTTTAACGTGGCAATGTCTCCATCCCTTTTTATACCTACTAGTACCATCAATGTGAGCACCAGATCCTGCATCATCATACGATCCTGTTGAAGGATTGTATCTTACAAATGCACGGTCATCTTTCTGTAGTGAGATGCCAGTGAACTGTGCAACAACCATTGATTTGAAACCAGTTGCTCTAGAACCATCGGCGTGCATACCATTGGTGCCCCATACAGATCTCAACGAGCAGTTAAAAATATAAGGAGATGCTGAGTCAACTGTATCAATTTCAACCTTAACCAAGATATTAGATCCAATAGCATTTCCAGATGGTTCTGCAGATACCTGATAAGTAAACTGGTTTCCAGATGCAGAAGTCAATAGGAAAGAACCATTATAAAGTAGTGCATCTAGTTCTGTAGGACCAGTAACACCCGAAATATTAACAGCAACACCAACTGAGAAACCATGATTAACTGGATTTCCTAGTTCATCGACAGTAAATGCAGTTACGGTTTGTCCATTACGAATGATTTGTGAGACTCTATATTCATCAGAGATAGGACCAACGATTCTATTTTCTTCAACTCTTGCCTGCAATTGGTCTTGTGCCACGATGCCAGAAGTATCGGGAATAGATGCATATCCTTTTGAAATCTTCTGATAGTAAAGGTCTAGATCTGGCTTACTAGCAAACTCAAAACAAGTTAGTTTGTGGTGAGAAAAGTTGGGGGCAATTTGTGATGTATCGTTTGGTTTGTAATATACACCATTGCTATCACCATCTAAGAATGTCATTTGCCAAAAATAGCAACCACCTGTTACACGGAAAATTGCTCCTGTTGGTGGTTCATTAAGTGAAGTAATACCAAGTGCAGAACTTGTTGTTGGGTAAGGAATATACTTAGGAATAACCTTAGTTCTTCTAAGGTCTGTACCAACAACGGAACAACCTCTAGGAACAATCACACCACCATCTTGAGAGTTAAATCTATAAAGAACATTTGATGGACTATTGATATCAAAGTTAGTATTAGCATCAAAAGGAACAATGTCGGCATAAGTAGATGTTCCTGGTCTGTTATCAACAACATATTCAGATGGGAACATGTAAATGGTAAATGCGTCGAATTCATCATTCGATAATCCAACACGATATGAAAATCGTGCTACTTCAAGGAAAGCACGTTGTAAAGATTTAAATGGTCGGAGAGAGGAATTTCCTCTATTGTCAAACGCATCTGATGCATCAAAATCATCTGGGTTAACGTAAATAATACGTCCAGTTCTCGACGTGATAATATTCTTAAGTCTTGTTAATGCCATTCTATTCTACCTAGAGGATTTAATGTAATGCTTATGATTAGTTAATCGTATCACCTTGATCATAATGTACTGTAGTCCAATCGGAAGTTACATCTTCAAATCCACTTACTACATAATTCAAAGTATTAGCTCCAGAATAAACCAGTAATGAGTGACCTGCTCCAAGGACAATTCCACTATGCTTATCAGTACTGTTTGCACTGATTGCTTTATCATAAACAAGATAATCTGCTCCAGCAATATCAGATACAGATGAAACTGTTGCAAGTGTTCTATTTGCCGCTGGTGTCAATGGAGTATCAACAAATACGTCAGCAGCAGCAAAATTTGCTGATTTGTCTCCAAGAGAAACTTTCAATGTTGTGCCACTAAAGGATTGTACATATCCAAAAGCACCAGGGGTAACTGTTGCGACAGTTTGAGTGATTGGAGTTGTTGTTCCAATTGTAAATGTATCAGTTACAGTTATTGCAGCAGTTACATCGTAAATATAAAACTTGGTAAACAATGGGTTACTATTGATTGCAAACGTTGAACCATATGAATTGTTAGCACTAGTACTAGAAAGTGAATATAGCACCGTAGGTGAAGATGCTGTTAAGTCAATTTGAGTATATGCTCCTGCAGTTCCTGCTGTTCCGTTGTATGTAACACCAGAAGTATAAACAGGATTTAAAGAAGATTGATCTGAGAATCTTAATTGGTTTGATGCATTTGATGCATCAGATTGAGTAAATCTGTATACTCTACTCAAATTCATAGCATATCCCTGAGAAACCCATTCAAAGTCACCATTGTTATCAAAGTCATGTAAAAATTCTATAGAAGGAGCGTACCCTGCTGGGGTTGTTGAAATTCTTGCAGTAGAAGTTCCATTCGTCACAGTTGGACTTAGATCTCCTGTGGTAAGAATAATTTGTCCACCCATGTTAGCATGGAGCTCACATTGATAATAGTAAGTTCCTGCTGCAAAACCTGTAGTAACCCATGTTACCGTTCCTGCCGTAGTCCCTGCACCAGTAACTCCAGTAGTAATTTCGTTTGCAACATTATATGCACCTGCCACACTAGTGAGACGAAATGGATGCCCAGCTGCGTTAACGTTAAATACTAATGTATCTCCAACTTTTGCTGTCAGTATTGGATCTGCTCCAGTTGCATCACCACTAAAGACATAATCACTGGTTAAGTTATTAGTCACTCCATATGTTAAGGTTGCAGGACCTGCTGCTGGAGTTTCAGATAACCAATGAACAGTGATAGTTCCATCATTAGCAAGTCTAGTAACAGTTGCACCATCAGCATGTGTTGATGCTGTAGTTCCTAAGGATGCTCTGAGTACGTTGACAGAACTGGTTCCAGTATCAACTGAAGAAATTGTCATGATTTCAGTGCCAACTCTCAGATAATCACCAACAAATAGATTAGTAACATTATTGAGAGTTAAAGTCGTATCTGAAGCAGTAAAAGTTGCACCTTCATTAATTGTTTTTGTAGTAGAAGTTACATCAATAATAATTGCTTGCGATCCTGATTTGATTACTGCTGCTGTACTACCTAATTGTGCTCTAGTAATAGTTGCAGTATAGGTTGCCGTGGTAATTGCTGTTGCCTGAACAATCTCATATGAAGTAGCTGGAGACGCATCAGGAATTGCCAGATACTTATTCGCAACAAATGCTGTTGGTAACGTGTTCACTCTTAATGACGTTGCAGAAGTGGACAGTGGTTCAGTGTTCAGAAAAAAGGTTCCTGGTGTTTGAGCAGTTCCTAAGTATTTAAATGTTAAACCGTTGGTAGTGTCTGTAATTGTATTACCTACAGAGAAAGACGTTAGAGCAGGAGTAATAGTACTATATGCAAAAGTGCCAACCGTGCCTACTTTAGTTGGCACTGTAATTGTTGATGTCTCTCTAACAACATCCAATAGTCTTGCCTGCCACTTACCAAGGTCATCCTCAATCAGATCTCCTGGTTGAAAATCAGTAATTGTTGAACCAGGAGTAGTACTAATTTGATATGATGTAATTGGATTACCAATGTTGAAAGTATGAGCAGAACTACTTAATGTTAAAAGTTGAGTATAATCACGTAGAGCAACTCGATATGTTGTCGAAGCACCTTGATTGCAAACTGTCAATACTGCAGAAGCTGTTCTGCCAATAGGACATGAATACAATAAAGTATTAGTTGTTGCACTTGGAAAAGATGATGCTAGTTTGCCTGCTGTCATTTGAAATTACCAACCTGATTGGAAAAAAGTTTGAAGTCTGAGTCTGCCCCCAAAAGAATCGGCACCTAGAGCACCGCCGAATGTAATACCTTGTAAAGATCCTGCATTATTAGTAGAAAGTAATGTAGCATCTGCATCTGGGAACCTAACCACTCTAACACCAGTTAAATTACTAGTGTCAATTACAACTTGTTTTGTTGCTGGAGTTGCAGCATCTGCAAATTTAGTACTAATTAAAGTCTTGTTGGATACTTGCTGTGATGCCTTTTCCCATACAAAATAGTTTACATCTAACACTTGAGTATTTAGGTTCTCACTTCTTACTCCTGCAAGAATTGTTTGAGTAGGAAGTAAATTATTCAGTTTAAATGATACTTTCTTGCTGATATTGGACGAGTCAGCAAATACGGGATCTAAGAAATTTTTGTTTGAAATATTTTGGTTATTATCTGTTCCAACAAAAGTAAAATTACTATCTGGGAAAATAGCAATTCTATTTGCAGTTAGATTAGAAGAATCTAGAGTAACATGAGGTGTTGGATTTAATGGATCTACTGATGGTGTATTACTAATTGCGGGGTTAACTAATAATTTATTACTAATATATTGAATTGATCTATCATCGACAAGTACAGTTTCAATAACACTAATTCCTAAGTCTGGCAACTTATAAGTTTTACTACCTACAGTGTCCCAACTATCAACTTCAAATCTAGCAATCTTTGATGCTGATACAGATCCAATGAGTTGTAAATTGCTGTCAACAATTACAATCGATTTGTTAGTTAAAGTCTGTCCTGTATCAGTACCTACTATAGTAGTTCCTGTTTGTGATCCAACTGAAGGAAGAATAAAAGTTTTAATACCACCACCAGTTGAAATATTAGAAACCTGGAATTGTGCTCTCTTATTTTGATCCGTATCATCCACTAAGAAAAAGTTAGCATCTGTAAATCTGCTAACTCCATCAACAGTAAAAAATCCAGCACCTTGTGGTTTATACTGAATATTTACGTTTGTTGATACAGTGTCCCCTGCTGAAATAGTAATAGTTTTAGATGTATCAGTATTTGTGATACTTCTATGATATAAAGATGATAATCCAAATGATAAACCAAGTTCATTATATTGAAGTTGATACAAACCCGAATCACGATCCAGATCAAAAGCTAACCCTGGGGCAGATTTAGTTCCACCAGAGACACCACGAAATAATTGACTGACTTTTGCTTTTCTATTAGGCAAAAGTGGATCCGACACAACTACAGGGAGGATTGCCTCTCCAGTCAATCCCTCATTTGAGATAGTAGCAAGTTGTGAAATTCTTTTAACTGCCACGTATTATTACCCTCTGTTCATACAGTTTTATTTATACAAGTTATCAATAGGTAGAAATGTTGAAAGCAATGCTGGTTCGCAATTTGTCTATTGTATTTTTATCAGTTTTGTGTTCCATCCAAGATGGAAATAAAAATAATGTATTTGGTTGCGGAGCAAAGTGTATTCCTGCTGGGTGACTGTCTAATCCTGGAAATATATTCATGTGAATATATGGATTTGGGTTTTTAAATATGATTCCACCTTGCGACACATTAGTATTATGATAATAAACTCCAGAAATATGAGAGTTAGCATGTATATGCCATTCTTGATAAGAACCTTTTGGAGTCATGTTCAACCAAGAATGAAGGAAGATATAATCTTTGTGTTTCCAAGATACAGAATCACAATAAGCTTGAATTTCACAATCAACAAAATCTAGAAATTCACCCAATTGATCTTCATATTTTTTAAATAACTGGAGTAAATTCATCCCCTGATGACTTCCATGAATAATTGCTGCTGGTGAATTTACTGAAATATGAGACCGCACCGACATATCATTTGTAAGTTTGTTCTCAGCAATTAAAGTCTCAATCTCATTAGAAATATAATCATTTCTATGAGTTACTTTCCAAATTAAATTACCAAATAATTGCACATTCATCGTTCTGCATTAACAAAGCCCCCGATCTGATTTGAACAGACGACCAACGGTTTACAAAACCGTTGCTCTACCACTGAGCTACAAGGGCAACAAATTATATAGGTAGGAGCAGGGAGACTTGAACTCCCACGGGCAATTGCCCAACAGATTTTAAGTCTGGTGTGTCTACCGATTCCACCATGCTCCCATATTTGGTAGGACTGCAGGGAGTTGAACCCCGTTCACACCGTTATAAGCAGTGGGCTTTAACCGATAAGCAACAGTCCCCTACATTCTACATATCTTTCTGCATTTCTGCAAGTGATTCATGAACGTAGTTACGTATTTGTGTATCAGGGACTAAATCCATTGCTGGAGGAGCACCTGTCATAGTGGGTGGTTCGATATCAGGAATCGTTGGATTCTTAATATTAGTCAAAAGAATTGAAGATTCTCCTTCTTGAATAATCTTAAACATATGTCCACGATTTACCATTTGTAGTATAAATCCTAGATTACCAGCAAGTTCTTCTGGTGTAATCGCAGTAATATTCATAGTTCGTATGTTCTCATTTCAGGTGGTAAGGTATCTTGGCAAAATTTTACCATATTTTCAAACTGTTGGCAACCTTTTTCATCCCAGGAGCATTGTTCGATTCGAACTTCTCCATCTGCTCCATAGAGTTCGATTTTTCTTTCTCTAAAGTTTAGGACTACGTGATCCAATTCTGACTCAGATTTTACTTCCATAGGATCCTCTTGGTACATTAAAAGTGTAGCACGTGGGGGGCACCCTTGTCAAGGGTCAATTCAGGAAAATTGGCAAACCGTAAAATTGAGCAGGTCCAACCAAACACCCTGCAGCAAAAACACCAATAGCATTGTGATAAACAGATGCTCCACCACCAGAATTATTAGCATCAACAATCAGACCAGATGCACCTTGAACAAATCTACCTGCTGCTGCTGTTGCACCTTGCATTAAGTCAATACTTGTTGCATTCTGAGCACCAGTTGCAAGTCTGATGAATCCTGTTGGTTGCTTAATACCCAAAGTAACATCAAACTTAACAGGAGGAACACCTGGGATACCAATCAACTTCTCTTGAATAATCGTCATGTCAGCACCCTGCATGTAAGTAATTCTACCAGTAATAGGTGCTAGAGGATTCAACAGTGCAATAATAGTTGTCTGAAGGGAATTCACAAATGTTGTATGTGTGCCAAACTCATCTAAGCATTCACCATCAACACTGTTGGTCATCGAAACACATTCATTCTTGATGCTTGATGCTTTAAGATTAATATTAGAGATAGCAGTAAATTTAATATTAGGTGCTTGCATTTTAATATCACCTTGTTGGTTAATATCTTTATCAGATGCTTCAGTAGCTACCAACTTAGGTTGTTTATTATCTCCTTTAGCAACATCCATACCTGCAGAAATATGTTTATTGACTGCTCCAGCCACCTCAAGATTAAAGTTACCCATAACTTTGAGAGTGAGATCCCCCTCAACAGTCATAACTTTATGACCTTTAACTAGTTCACAAGAATCTTTTCCGATAATTCTAGTATCGTTGTTTGGAACTGCTTTATGGACATTACCTTTAGCATCTTCAATTGTGCTAACAGCACCAGGACCTTGGACTACTTTCTTTTCTTTACCTTTTGTAGAATCATGTAGTTCCCAAGCACCATTAAGGTTAGATGTAACCTTAACTAAATTAAGATCCATTCCTTCCCACATATTATTAGCAAAGTTGCTTAGTGTTTTTCCTACATCTAATTTTTTGTTTCTAGTTCTGTCTGCATATTTTAACGGCAACTGATAATCGTTTTTAAGTGCATCTGCAATGTTGTCGCATTCCGTAGTTCCTAACAAAGGCAACCACATTTTTGGAGTTGCGTTTTTGGGTGTTCTACCACAATCTTTTTTAATGAATAGACCCAACAGCATTTTAATAATAGCAATAATTGATTTCCAATCAAGTTTCGTAAAATCAACTTTAAAGATATCTTTAAAGTTTCCCATTGCTTTTGCAACACCTTTAATAGTATTCATTGTACTAATAATGGTATTGCCAATCGAAATTGCTTGATTTAATGCTTGCTGAACTCTACCAATGATGTTGTTAATAGTGCTTTCAACTTTCTGTGCAAATGCAAATGCAGGTGCTAATACTTTATCTAATACCTTATTAGCCATGCTGGAGAGGAATCCACCAACATCTGACAATGCACCTCGTATATACCCAAGAATATATGCTGCTTCAAAGTTACAGAACAATTCAAGAATAAATTGAATCAACTCTAAAATTGCTAGAGTCACACCCAGTGGGATAAAGTTAGAAATAATTCCAACAATAATATCAATAATTTTTTGAATTGCTTTTGCTAAGAATTCTTTCAACCAGGACATAATCCCAGTAATTGCTCTACTGATAAATCCTTTAATATTATCAAGTAAGTGATTTATCTTAACCAACTTACCAGTAACTACAGATATAAATTCTCCTTTTTCATTTTTAATAACAGAAGCATATGCTTGACCAATATAGGTAAGCATTCTTCGCAAATCACCTTCAAGTTGACTACCTGCAGGTCCATTAATACCATTAGCAGTCTGCACCTCCTGCATATCAAGTTTTGCTGGGTTCGTAGCAGAGTTACCTGGAAGTGCAGGAGTTAATGCTGATGGAGTTCCTCTAGCCTCCTGAACTCCAGCACCTGCACCTGGAGCTGGTGTTGATTGGTTTGCAATTGTTTGATCATTACCAGTAACTGTTGATGTTTTTCCTGGTTGAGCAACTGACTGTGCCTGTGTTGCTGCCTGGTGCTCTTGTTGGTATTTTGTATCGGCAAAAGTAGTATTTGGATTTAACTTATAACCCTTTAAGTTACCCATAATAATGGGTACTTGTGCTTCGTCACCATCAGCAAAGAAACCGAGTACAACAGCTCCAACCTGCAGTCTTACTGCTGAACCAACGTCTTTAATTCCTTCCTGATCATTTGGAAGAAGAACATATGCCCAAGGCAATTCATCAGTTTTTACATCATCCAGATATGACTTTTCTGCTGCAGCACCTTTCGATCCATCGTTAGGGTCTGCATTCTTTCTGGCACGATTTCCTGTGTACCATCCAAGAACTCTGACTTTACATCGGTGCTTATCTGCTTCAACCTTTTCAACTTCGCCAACCCACCATGTAAATCCATCACGACCCGCAAAGTCAAGTTTTCCTGGAGTATTAATAATTGCCATTATAATATTGTTGTTTGTCTGTGAAATTATTTATGCAGAAAAGGGAGGGTCTGCAGCACCTCCCTTTAACTTTTAAACTTCTACCGTGATCAGTTTGGAAGCATAATCATGTGCATAATGTGTGCGAGCACCATGAATGCCCCAACCAATCCAATCATACGCA
>Ga0194116_10001858_pt1 | contig 28787 bp, 17 predicted proteins | sample TA2MahsurfametaG_4_FD_148617 | JGI IMG/M metagenome (GOLD analysis project Ga0194116, IMG submission 148617) | Freshwater microbial communities from Lake Tanganyika, Tanzania - TA2015008 Mahale S9 surface | ecosystem: Environmental > Aquatic > Freshwater > Lake | place: Tanzania: Lake...
CTCTCGCCTCGACTCCAGGGCCAGGAACTGGTGATCCTGGAGGGGAAGCGCGGCAATGACGGCCAGCAATTTCTCAGCTTGGCGCTCGACCCGTTGCAGCTGGATCCCACCACCAGTGCCGCCCTCGATAACCCTGTGTACCGCGGCAAACGGCTGCTCTATCCCCTGGTGGCCTGGGCCCTAGGGGGCGGCCAACCCCGGGGGGTGCTCTGGAGCATGGGCTTGATCAACGTGGCCTGCATTGCGGCCGCTGCTGGGTTGGTGGCGCAGTGGGCCGTGTTGCACCAGCGTTCAGCGCAATGGGGTTTGGGGGTGTTGCTGCTGCCGGGGTACTGGATCACCCTCACGCTGAACACGGCGGATCTGCTGGCCACCACCCTGATGCTGGCTGCCGCCGTGGCCTGGAAACAGCAACAGCTGGGCCGCCTCTGCGGCAGTTTGGGGGCCGCCCTGCTGACCCGAGAAACCGCTGCACTGGCCTGGTTCAGCAGCGTGTGGGTGGCGGTTCAGCAGCGCCGTTGGCGCTGGCTGCCGGCGCTGGTTCTGGCGCCGTTGCCCTGGTTGGTGTGGACATCGATCCTGAGCCAACGTTTTGCTGTCGTGAAGGATCAGGCGCTGGCCCGCTTGCACTTCAGCTGGCCTTTCGCCGGGATCTTGGGCAAAGCCCTGCAACTGGCGGGGCTGGGGGCCTCTGCGGGGGGAGCACCCCAGGGGCTAGAGCGCTGCTTTGATGCCCTGAGCTTCTGCCTTTGGCTTGGGGGGTTGCTGCTGTTGGCGCGCGTGGTTGGGCAGCCGAGTTATGGGCTGTGGCTGCGTCGCACGGCCCTGCTGTATGGACTGGTGGCCCTGTGCACCAGCCTGCAGATTCTCAACCGCTTTTCGGATTACACCCGGGTGTGGATCGATCTGGCCTCCCTGGTGCTGCTGGCCGGGGTGGTGCGCCCCCATCGGGCTGTTCGGCTTTATCTCTGCACGGCGCTGGTCACCAGCCTGGGCTATGGAGCGGGGTATGCCCTGCTGACGCCATGAGTTTTTCGGTGCCGATCTTGGTGATCGCCTTCAATCGGCCTGGGCCGGCGGCGGGCCTGTTGCAGCTCCTGCGGGAGTTGCAGCCCAGTCGCTTGTATCTGGCCTTTGACGGCCCACGCCCCGGCCGTTCCGGGGAGGCACAGTTGTGTCAGGCCGTGCGTGATCTGTTTCGCACCGGGATCGATTGGCCCTGTGAGACAGCTTGGTTGGAGCGGGAAGGGAATTTGGGCTGCCGGCAGGGGGTGAGCTCTGCGATCGACTGGTTGTTTGAACACGTGGAGGAGGGGATCATCCTGGAGGACGACGTGCATCCGCTTCCGGGGTTTTTCCGCTACTGCGCTGAGCTGTTGGAGCACTACCGCCATGACACACGCATTGGCTCCATCACTGCGAACACCTATCGCCGTGTCCCGCAGATTGATCAAGCCAGTTACTACTTCTCCATTTATTCGCGCTGTTGGGGATGGGCCACGTGGAAGCGGGCCTGGGCGGCTTATCACCAGGCGCTCCCACAGTGGCCGGTCTTCCGCCAGGGGGGGTGGCTTGAGCAGTTGGGTGGGGCGGCGTTTGCCCGTCGCTCTCGTTTTCTGATCGATCAGGTGGAGCGTGGTGAGGTGGACACCTGGGATTACATCTGGCAGTTGGCTTGCTGGCAACAAGGCTTTTTAACGTGTTCTCCCTGCTTGGAGCAGGCGGTGAATGTCGGCTTTGGAGCCGATGCCACCCACACCCAGCTGGAGGCATCGCCGCTGTTCCCGGCGCAGGAACTCACCTTCCCATTGATCCATCCCACGGTGTTTCTGCCCCATGGCCCCTCGGATAGGGCCTTGTTTGAGCAGTTGATCCGGCCGCGGTGGTCCCGCCAGGTACGGCAAAAGCTGGTCAAGGCCTTGCATCGCCTGAGGGGGCAATGAGCAGCGCCATGGCTCGCCCCAGCTGCTGCCTGCTGGTGCCGCTCTATCGGCCCTCGTTGAGCCGGGCTGAGGCGTTGTCGTTGGTGATCAGCCATGCCCGTGGCGGCTTGGCTGCGGATCTGCATGTGTTGCACCCCCCGGATTTGGGGCCCTTTGTGGCCGATGTGCGGGCCTGGTTTGCCCAGATGGCTCCGCAGGCGCCAGGCTTTCGAAGCTTGGTGAGGCCGGCCAGTGACTTCTGCAGCCTCGAGGCCTACAGCGCCCTGATGCTGACCCCAGAGTTCTACGCGCAGCTGGAGGCCTACACCTGGATGCTGATGGTTCAGCCGGATGCGCTGTTGCTGTCAGACCGTTGGAGTGATTGGTTGGCCTCCCCGTGCAGCTATGTGGGGGCCCCGTTTTTCGAAGGCCTCGAGCGGCCGAGCCACCCCCTGCGCTTGCTGGGGGGTGGCAATGGTGGGGTGTCGTTGCGCCGGATTCAGGCCTGTTTGGCGGTGCTGCGCAGGCGTGGTTGGCTCTACCCGGCCCTGCGCCGCAAGGAGCGGATCTGTTTGCCCCGGGAGCGGCTTCGGGCTGAGCTGCGGGCGTTGCGCTCCTGGGGGCTGCGTTCCGGTCGCCCGGCCGCCATTCCCGTTTATGAGGATCTGTTCTGGAGCTTTGTCGCCCCGGCGCTGGATCGCTCGTTCAAGCTGCCTTCCGCATTGGAATCGGCGCGCTTTGCCTTCGAGGCCGAGCCTCGCCATCTGCTCCAGCTCACCGGTGAGCTCCCGGCGGCCTGCCATGCCCATGAGCGCTATGACCCCAGCTTCTGGCGTGCCACGTTTGAGGCCAACCCTGGGTTGATTGCCCCCTATGCCACCCGCGCCGAAGGGTTGTATCGGGCCAGCGCCACGTTTGCGTCTGCTGCTTTGGTGCCCCGCCCATGAGCCGCTGGAGGGAGCCGCTACGCCAGGCCAAGCGGGTGATGACCCGCATGCAGCAGGGGCTGGAGCGACGGCGCTACGGCTCCGTGTGGGCGCGCCAGATCAGCGCAGCGGAAGCCAATCGCCGCATCGCCGGACTGATTCGTGGGGGCAATCCACTGCTCGTGGGCCGCATCGGCCACACCGAAGGCCGGATTGTGGGGGAGGCGTTGTTTCGCGGCGGCCGCTACGGGCGCATGACCGGCAAGGAAGCCCATGCTTATTCCGGCATCTTCCCGGTGATTCCCAGTCTGCTCAACCAGTTCGCCGGGCTCTACGCCGAGGCCATCGGGCAGGCGGACCTGCTGGGGTTTTGGCAAACCAGCCACCAGGCGCGCTTGCTGCACGACCGTTACCCCGGGGTGCCGTTGACATCCCTGGGTGCTCTCGATCCCTACCTGGATGCCCAACCGTGGTCGCAGGCGCTGGAGGGCCTGCGGGTGCTGGTGGTGCACCCTTTTGCCGCCACCATCGCCAAGCAGTACCACGGGCAGCGGGAGGCCCTGTTCCGCGATTCCCGGGTGTTACCCCGGTTTGATCTGCAGGTGCTGGCCCCCCCTCAAACCCTGGCTCCAGCAACGGCCGGCTTTGCTTCCTGGTTGGAGGCCTTTGATGCCCTGGAGACATCGGTTTTATCCCGCGCGTTCGACCTCGCTCTGCTGGGGTGCGGTGCCTACGGCCTTCCCCTGGCGGCGCGCATCAAGGCCCATGGCCGCCAGGCCATTCACCTGGGCGGATCCCTGCAGGTGCTGTTTGGGATCCGGGGTCACCGCTGGGATCAGAGGCCTGAGTTTCAGGCTCTGATGACGGAGGCCTGGGTGCGGCCCTCCTCCGCTGAAACGCCCGAGTCCGCCGGCCAGGTGGATGGTGGGTGCTACTGGTAGGCCCCGATTACGCTCATCGCAATTCGGCGGCCAGTGCCGGCAATGCTCTGCTCCACAGGTGTATGAAAACCGCCCTGATCACTGGAATCACCGGCCAAGACGGCAGCTACTTGGCGGAGCTGCTGCTGGAGAAGGGCTATGTGGTGCATGGCATCAAACGCCGGGCCAGCAGCTTCAACACCAGTCGCATCGATCACCTCTATCAGGATCCCCATGAGGCCGATCCGCGGCTGGTGCTGCACTACGGCGACCTCACCGACAGCACCAACCTGATCCGGATCATCGAGCAGGTGCAGCCCGATGAGATCTACAACCTGGGGGCCCAGAGCCATGTGGCGGTGAGCTTTGAGGCGCCGGAATACACCGCCAACAGCGATGCCCTGGGCACGCTCCGGATCCTGGAGGCGGTGCGGATGCTGGGGCTCAGCCAGAAAACCCGGATCTATCAGGCCAGCACCAGTGAGCTCTATGGCCTGGTGCAGGAAATCCCCCAAAAGGAAACCACCCCTTTTTATCCCCGCAGCCCCTATGCGGTGGCCAAGCTCTATGGCTACTGGATCACGGTGAACTACCGCGAGGCCTACGGCATGTATGCCTGCAACGGTGTGCTGTTCAACCACGAATCACCACGCCGTGGTGAAACGTTTGTGACCCGCAAGATCACCCGTGGTTTGGCGCGCATCGATGCGGGGCTGGAGCAGTGCTTGTTTATGGGCAACCTCGATTCGCTGCGGGATTGGGGCCACGCCCGCGATTACGTGGAGATGCAGTGGCGGATGTTGCAGCAGCAGCAACCGGAGGATTTCGTGATCGCCACCGGCCGCCAGGAGAGCGTGCGGCGCTTCATTGAGCTCACCGCCAAGCAGCTGGGCTGGGGCCCGATGCAGTGGCAGGGCAGCGGCCTGGAGGAAACGGGGATCCGCAGCGACACCGGAGCCGTGGTGGTGCGGATCGATCCGCGCTACTTCCGCCCGGCGGAGGTGGAAACGCTGCTGGGGGATCCCACCAAGGCCCGCGAGAAACTGGGCTGGACGCCCACCACCACCCTGGAGGAGCTGGTGGCCGAGATGGTGGCGGCCGATAAGGAGGAGGCGGCCAAGGAGGCGCTGCTGCGGCGCAAGGGCTTTGCGGTGGTGGGCTCGATGGAAAATCCGCCCACGAACCCGGAAGCTGTGGCGGCTGCCCGAGGCCAGCAGCCATGACCATCCTGGTGACGGGCGGTGCTGGCTACATCGGCAGCCATGCGGTGCGGGCCTTGCAGCAGGGTGGCTTTGCCGTGGTGGTGCTAGACAACCTGGTGTATGGCCATGCCTCCATTGCTGAGACTTTGGCCGTGCCCTTGGTGCAGGGGCAAGTGGGCGATCGTGCATTGCTCGATCAGCTGTTGAGCGGTGAGCACCCCGCCTGTGCTGGTGAGCCTGTGCAGGCGGTGCTCCATTTCGCGGCCTACGCCTATGTGGGCGAGAGCATGAGCGATCCGGCGCGCTATTACCGCAACAATCTGGGGGATTCGTTGGTGTTGCTGGAGGCGCTGGTGGCGGAAGGCCGCCGCCGCGGTGGTGATCCATTGCCTCTGGTGTTCTCCAGCACCTGCGCCACCTATGGGATTCCGGCGCAGGATCAGATCCCCATCCGGGAAGACTGCCCGCAGCGGCCGATTAACCCCTATGGCCGCAGCAAATGGATGGTGGAGCAACTGCTTGGGGATTTCGGCGCGGCCTATGGCCTCCCGAGCGTGATCTTCCGCTATTTCAATGCCGCCGGTGCTGATCCGGCCGGTGATCTGGGGGAAGACCACGACCCGGAAACCCATCTGATCCCACTGACGCTGGATGCCATCACCGGGCGCCGAGATCATCTCAAGATCTTCGGAAACGACTACCCCACGCCAGATGGCACCTGCATCCGCGATTACATCCACGTAATCGACTTGGCCGAGGCCCATCTGCTAGGGCTGCGCAAGCTTTTGGCGGAGGGCGGTCAGCATGTGTACAACCTTGGTACGGGCCATGGGGCGTCGGTGCAGGATGTGATCAGTGCGGCCCAGGCGGTGACGAGTCGCGGGTTGCAGACCTATGTGGCAGAGCGACGTGCGGGCGACCCACCGATGTTGGTGGCGACTGCAGAGAAGGCGCAGCGTGAGTTGAGCTGGCGGCCTCGCTATGGGGAGCTGCGCATGATCTTGGAGCACGCCTGGGTTTGGCATCAACGGCGCTTTGGACAGCCATGAGCGATTGCACGAGCTCCCTCATCACTTTTGCAGACCGGATCTTTGTGGCGGGTCACCTCGGTATGGCGGGCGGGGCCATCTGCCGGGCTCTGCAACGCAGAGGTTTCAGCCAGATCCTCACTGCCAGCCGCAGCGAGCTTGATCTGTTGGATGGGCTAGCCGTGGAGCGCTGGTTTGCGCAGCACCAGCCGAGCGTGGTGGTGCTGGCGGCGGCGAAGGTGGGGGGCATCCACGCCAATGCCACCTACCCGGCCGATTTTCTGCTGGAGAACCTCAAGATTCAGACCCATGTGATCGAAACGGCCTGGCGCAGTGGCGTGCGGCGGCTGCTGTTTCTGGGCAGCAGCTGCATCTACCCCAAGTTTGCGGAGCAGCCGATCCGTGAAGAGGCGTTGCTCACCGGGGCGCTTGAGCCCACGAATGAGTGGTACGCGATCGCCAAGATCACCGGCATCAAGTTGTGCGCAGCGCTGCGGGAGCAGCACGGCTTTGATGCCATCAGCCTGATGCCCACCAATCTGTATGGGCCGGGCGACAACTACCACCCCACCAACAGCCATGTGCTGCCGGCGTTGATTCGCCGCTTCCATGAGGCGGCCGAGCGGGCTGATGCCAGCGTCACCTGCTGGGGCACCGGCACCCCGCTGCGGGAGTTTCTGCACGTGGACGACCTGGGGGAGGCCTGCGTGTTTGCCCTGGAGCATTGGCAGCCGACTGCCGATCAGCTGCAGCACCTCAATGTAGGCACGGGCGTGGATCTCACGATCCGTGAGCTGGCGGAGGCGGTGGCGGAGGCCACCGGCTTCCGCGGCACGATCACCTGGGATGCCTCCAAGCCGGATGGCACACCAAAGAAACAGCTGGATGTCAGCCGCCTGGCTGCCCTGGGTTGGAGGGCGAGAATTCCTTTGCGGCAAGGGCTGCGCGACACGGTGCGCCACTTCCGTGACCAGCTCGATCAGCAGTTGATTCGCCTCTGATGCCTGCCTCAACCACACGCAATCTTGTGACCGGCGGGGCCGGATTTGTTGGTTCCCACCTGGTAGACCGCCTCATGGAGGCCGGTGAGGAAGTGCTCTGCCTTGATAACTACTTCACAGGCCGTAAGAGCAACATCGCCCAATGGTTCGCCCATCCGCGCTTTGAGCTGATTCGCCACGATGTCACGGATCCGATTCGGTTAGAAGTCGATCGGATCTGGCATTTAGCTTGCCCAGCTTCCCCTGTGCACTACCAGCATAATCCCATCAAGACGGCAAAAACTAGCTTTCTGGGTACTTACAACATGTTGGGGCTGGCCCGAAGAGTGGGAGCACGTTTGTTGTTGGCCAGCACCAGTGAAGTCTATGGAGACCCGGAGGTGCATCCACAGCCCGAAAGTTATCGCGGCTGTGTGAATACCATTGGTATTCGTAGTTGCTATGACGAAGGTAAGCGCATCGCGGAAACATTATGTTTTGATTACCAGCGTATGCATGGGGTGGAGATCCGCGTGGTTCGAATCTTCAATACATATGGCCCAAGAATGCTGCCCGATGATGGCCGAGTTGTCAGCAACTTTATTGTGCAGGCTCTCCGTGGTGAGCCGTTGACCCTCTACGGAGATGGTCGTCAAACCCGGAGCTTCTGTTATGTCGATGATCTGGTCGATGGCTTGTTGAGGCTGATGAATAGTTCGCATAGCGGTCCGATCAATATTGGCAACCCCGGTGAGTTTACGATTCTTCAGTTGGCCGAATTGGTGCGCGCCAAAATCAATCCGGATTTACCTTTGGTCCATCGCCCACTTCCCCAGGATGATCCCTTGCAGCGGCAACCGGTCATTGATCTGGCTCAGCGGGAACTGGGGTGGAGCCCTGCTGTGGAATTGAGCCTCGGTTTGGATGCCACGATCGACTACTTCCGGGATGCAATCCGACCATGAGCTCGCCTTCCAACGCCAGCCCTTCCGCTTTCGGTCCCATACGGTCGATCTGCTGCATCGGGGCCGGATACGTCGGCGGCCCAACCATGGCGGTCATTGCTGACCGTTGTCCCGGCATCAAGGTCACCGTTGTGGACCTGAATGCTTCACGCATTGCCGCCTGGAACGACCCGGACCTGTCGCGCCTACCCGTTTATGAGCCCGGGCTTGATGCGGTGGTGGCCCGCTGCAGGGGGCGCAACCTCAGTTTCAGCACAGAGGTTTCAGCGGCCATCGCCGCGGCTGACATGGTGTTTCTGTCGGTGAATACACCCACGAAGTTGAAGGGTGTGGGTGCTGGCCAGGCCAGTGATCTGCGCTGGATTGAGGCCTCTGCCCGCGAGGTTGCCGCCTGTGCTCAAGGCCACACGATCGTCGTGGAGAAGAGCACGCTGCCCGTGAGAACCGCTGAGACGGTGCAGGCCATTCTTGCGGCCGCCCAGCGGAATCCATCCGATCAGTCGGCTGCGGCTCCATGCACGTTTTCAGTGCTTTCCAACCCCGAGTTTCTGGCTGAAGGCACAGCCGTTGCCGATTTGGAGCACCCGGATCGCGTGCTGATTGGTGGCGATGATCCGGCCGCCATTGAGGCGCTGGCTTCGGTGTACGGCCATTGGGTGCCAGCCGAACGCATCCTGCGTACCAATCTCTGGAGTTCGGAGCTGTCGAAGCTCACCGCAAACGCTTTTCTCGCCCAGCGGATCAGTTCGATCAATGCCATTGGGGCCCTCTGTGAAGCGACTGGTGCCGATGTCCATGAGGTAGCCCATGCGATCGGTACGGACAGCCGGATCGGCCCTAAATTCCTCAAGGCCGGTCCGGGTTTTGGCGGCAGTTGTTTCCAGAAAGACATTCTCAACCTTGTCTACCTCTGTGGCCACTACGGTCTCCAAGAGGTCGCCGCCTATTGGCAGGCCGTCGTCGAACTCAACGGCTGGCAACAGCACCGACTGGCACGGTTGGTGGTGCAACGCTTATTTGGCACCGTGACTGGCAAGCGTATTGCCGTGTTTGGTTTTGCCTTCAAGGCGGACACCAATGACACCCGTGAGGCTCCGGCCATTCGCATCTGTCAGGACCTGTTGGAGGAGGGTGCCCAGTTGGCGATCTATGACCCCAAGGTGTCCTCCGCGCAGATGACGGATGATCTGGGGCAGCCTCCCCAGGCTCAGGGCGAGGGTGTCTGGAGAGCGGCCGAGACCCCTGAAGAAGCGGTGCGACAAGCCGATGCGGTGGTGATTCTCACCGAGTGGGCTAGTTTCGCCTCCCTTGACTGGTCAATGCTGGTCCCCCAGATGCGCCACCCCGCCTGGTTGTTTGATACACGCTCGGTGGCTGACCTGGCGGCTGCCCGAGCCGCAGGCCTTCAGGTTTGGCGCGTGGGGATGGGGTGACGCGCTTGCGTAAACCCATTCTGATCACCGGTGTTGCAGGTTTCATCGGAGCGGCGGTGGCAGAACGTCTGCTGAACCGCGGCGACACTGTTGTGGGGGTCGACAACTTCAACACCTATTACAACCCCGCTCTCAAGCGGGCCCGCATGGCGCGGTTGTGGGAACTGCCTGGAGCCTCTGAGTTGCTGCATGTGGTCGAGGCGTCTGTTGAGGATGGGCCCACCCTCAAGGATGTGTTCACCCAGCACCGCCCTGCTGCCGTCATTCACCTGGCTGCTCAGGCTGGGGTGCGTTACTCGCTCGAGAACCCTGGTGCTTATATCCAGAGCAACGTTGTGGGGTTCGGCCATATTCTCGAGGGCTGTCGTCACCATGGCGTGGGGCATCTCGTGTATGCATCCAGCAGCTCTGTGTATGGCGGAAACCGGCAGATGCCTTTTGAGGAGCAGCAGCCAGTGAATCATCCTGTGAGTCTGTATGCCGCCACCAAAAAGGCCAATGAGCTGATGGCGCACACCTACAGCCATCTTTATGGTCTGCCTGCCACGGGACTGCGCTTTTTCACCGTGTACGGCCCCTGGGGGCGGCCCGACATGGCCCCAATGCTGTTTGCGCGAGCCATCCTGCGTGGGGAACCCATCCAGGTGTTCAACCACGGTCAGATGTCCCGGGATTTCACCTACGTGGCTGACATTGTTGAAGGCGTGCTGCGCTGTCTCGATCGTCCGGCAACGGCTGATCCGCTGTTTGATCCCTGCAAACCGAACCCTGCTACAGCCGCTGTACCCCACCGGCTGTTCAACATCGGTAACGCCCAGCCCACGCCGCTGCTGCGGTTCATCGAGTTGTTAGAGCAGGCCCTGGGCCGCTCCACGGTGAAGGATTTACAGCCCATGCAACCCGGGGATGTGCGGGCCACCGCCGCCGACACAACGGCCCTCGAGGCTTGGGTGGGTTTTCGGCCGAATACTCCCCTGCAAGAGGGTCTGGCCCAATTTGCGGCCTGGGTTGAGCGTCATTCTGATCTCGTGCTCGCCCCCTAGGCGGCTGGCGGTCTTGGAGCGTGCTTTCCGGTGGCTCTGGTTGGGCCAGGTTCTCTCCAACCTGGGCACCCAGTGCAGCCTTTATGGCATCGGCTTGTGGTCGTTCGCCCGGCAGGGGCAAGTCGTGGACTTCGCCGCCGTGGCTTTCGTGGTGCAGCTCTCCAAGGTGGTGGTGCTACCGCTGCTGGGTCGTGTGCTGCTTCGCTGTCCGCAGCGGACTGTAATGCTGTTCGCCAATGGTGTGGGGGCCGCCTGCACCGTTGCCCTCGCCCTGCAGTTGTTGTGGTGGCAGCAGGTTCAGTTGGTGGCCCTGCTCCCCTTCCTCGCCCTGGCGGCCATGGCGGAGGCTGCCCTGGTGCTCAGTTTCGGTTCCTTGATTCCGGTGTTGGTGTCCGACCCACAGCGGCGTGCCGGAGCCAACGGTCTGTTTGTGACCGCGGACGGTCTGGTGATGAGTGCCGCCCCGTTTGCCGGTAGTGCTTTGGTGGCGGCGGCCGGGTTGGCGGGGGTTTTGGTGGTCGATGGCGCCAGTTTTCTGATCGCGTTGTTGTGCGTGTGGACAGCCTGGACGCCTCAATTGGATGCGCGTCTGCCGTGGCGCGCTGCACAGCCCAGCAGGCTTCGCTTCCACCAGCTCTGGGGTCACCCTTCTGTACGTCCCCTGCTGGTGATCACGGCGGTCATGGCCTTTGTGTATGCCGCCACCGAAGTGATCTTCCCTGCCTGGGTGATCGCTGGCCCCGGCAGGGATCGGCTTGGTTGGGCTTTGCTTGCCGGCGTGTCCGGCTTCCTTTTGGGCCAGCAGCTGTGGCAACGCTGGGCCTGGCGCCGCCCTTCCCTGGCCTTGATTTCCAGCCTTGTGGTGCAAAGTCTGATCCTGATGGGAGCCGGATTGGTGGGTTTCCAGAACAGATTGGCGTTCTGGTATGGCGGGTTGATGGTGTTCAGCCTGGCGCTTCCCCTGGCCCTGTCTGCTTTGCAGACCCGCTGGCAGCAGCTCGCAGCTGCCGCCCTCCTGCCCCAGGTGCTTGCCCAGCGGTATCGGATCGAATGGGCTTCCCGTTTGCTCGCTTTCGCCGGGGTCGCCATGCTGGTGGATGTGGTGTTGCGATCGGCCCTGGCCTGGCCCCATTGGCCCAGATGGCTGATCACCGCCTTGGGCCAGGGGCCTGGTCGGCCCCTGGCCGTGGCCTTGGGAGCCATGGGCTGGTTGCTGTTCCTGGGTTGCTGCAGCCAGTGGCAACGGTTTCTTAGGGAGTCTCCATCAACCGCTTCAGCACCCGCATGGATTGCCGCAGATTGGCTTCGCTGAGCTCGTCATAGAGGGGTCTGATGAAGCCGGGCACCTCTGGATCGACCATGACATGGTGGCTGAGCAGGATGCCGCTGCCGGTGGGTGTGATCGTCCAACTGCCACTGAGTTGCCTCAGCGCATCCCCCTGGATCAGCCGATAGCTAAGCCGATGGGGTGGTGTTTCCTGCAGCTTCAGGGTTGCCCGGATGCGGCGCCCGAACGTGTAAGGCGCCAGATAGACCTGTTGGAGCTCCACCGCAGTGCCGGAGCGTTGCAACACCTTGGCGCTGTGGATATCCGGCATCAGCCCCGCCATGGCCTCGTAATTGGTGAGCACGGCCCAAGCCCGGCTGGGGGTGCTGTTCACCGCAATGCTGAGCCGATAGTGACCCGAGCTGCCCCTCAGGTTGGGTCCGGCCTGGGAGCCAGCCTGTTGGCTCCGTTGTGATGTGGGGAACGTGCGGCCCACCAGGACCATGGATTCCGCCAGGGCGGGGTGGAAGCTGAACAAGCCGCTCCAGGCTAGGGTCGCCACAAGGGCGGTCAGGGTTCCCCCGGGTCTGATCAGGTGCAGCACGGTTCGTTCAGCGGTGCCCTTTTTGGGCATACGGCCTTCAAGCAGTTGAGGATGGGAAGGCAGCTCCAATGCTGGATCAATCGGCGGATCCATCGGTGGTGGTGACGACTTCTGCGGTGCCGCGGCGGGTGTATTTCCTCAGTGGATTTGATCCCCGCGGATCCTCGCTGTACTACCGCCTGTTCGTGGAACAGCTCAAAGCCTACGGTGAGCGCACGGGTCGATCTCTAGCGGTGGGCCGCAGGCGAGGCCAGACCGATCCGCTGCTGAGCAGCTGGTCTGTCTTCGAGGCTGGCGCGCCCGTGTTGGAGGTGTGTTTCCTCCATTGGGATGATTTGGTGCGCGACCACTGGCCCGTAAACCCCTGGCTTGTGGCTTGGCAGACCCTGCGATTTGCCTGCTGGTACCTGCTGCAGGGCGGATTGGTGCGCATCCTTCGCCTCTGCCCTTCGGTGGCCCTGTGTGGTCTGTACCCCCTGTTGTTTGCAGTGGCGACCGGCTTCGCCCTGCTGGCTGTTGCCGGCCTGATCCAAATCCTGCTTGCCCCTTGGCTGGGGGGTGTTTGGTCCGGGCTACTCGCCGTGCTCGCCGTGCTCCTGTTGCTGCGGCCCTGTTGGCGGTTAGCGGAGCAGCAGGGGGTTGTGTGGCTGCTGCGTTCGATCCTGTTCACCCATCGGTTGGGACAGGCCCGCGATGCTGCCCTGCGGCAGCGGCTGCACCAGCTGGCTCACCGGATCCTGGAGCTGGAAGCCCATGCTCCAGCCCCCTCCGTGCGCCTGGTTGGGCACAGTTCCGGCAGTTTCGTGATGGCCATGCTTGCAGCGGAACTGCGCCGACAACCCCAGTTCACCCCCTCCCTTCTTGAGCGGGTGAGCCTGTTGAGCTTGGGTCAGAACCTCGCCAACCTGGCTGTCCATCCGCGGGCGGTGGCGTTCCATGAGGACCTGCGCTGCCTGGCTCAACCACCGAGGCTGCCCTGGCGCGATATCACCTCCCACGATGACTATCTCTGTTTCGCAGGGGTGGACCCCTACCGGAGTTGCGGCATGGTGGTGGAGCCGCCCGCATACCCCCAGTTGGAGCTGATCCGGCTGGCCCAGCGGATGGAGCTGACCAGCTGGTGGCGCTTGATCACCCACCAGTTTCCGCTCCATTTTCAGTACCTACATACGGCGCCGGTTTCCCTGCAGGGTGGCTTCGATTATCTGGAAACCCTGCTGGGGGATCCGGCCTGATGTCATCTGCCCACCCCACCCCTACACCCGATCCCGTCTACCCCAAAGCAGCCCCCTACAGCGCCAACTTTGCGTGGCGTCTCATCAGGGGGTTACGCAGTTGGTTGGACCTGCTCAGCGATGTGGACTTTCACATTCCTGTGGGCGCCGTGCGGTGTTTGGGATTGCAGCTGTTTCTGGTGAATGAGCCGACCACCGTCAAGCGTGTGTTGGTGGACGATGTGGCCCAATTCCCCAAGCATCCTTTCACCTTATGGATCTTGGAGCCCCTGATCGGGCATGCGATCTTTTCGGTGAACGGTGCTGAATGGGCCCGTCAGCGCCGCCTGGTGGATCAGGCGTTTCAGGTGGCGCAGTTGCGGCGTGTGTTGCCCCAGATGCAGGGGGCGGTCACCTCAATGCTGCAGCGCCTCGATGCCGCCTTGGTGGGTGCCGATGACCATCCCGCCTGCGTGGAGATCGACCAGGAGATGACCCTGGTGACGGCTGATGTCATTGTGCGCACGATCTTGACGCGCCCGCTCCGGGCCGCCGAGGCCGCTGACATTTTTGGAGCTTTTGCCCGCTACCAGCGCCGTGCAGGGCAGGCGTTGATCGCCCGTTTGCTGGGCCTGCCTCAGCGATGGCTGCAGGTTTATCTCGGTCGCCATGCCCGCATCATCCGACAGTGGATTGACAAGGCGATTGCAGAGCGTCTCCAGGGCCCCCCTGTGAGGGGTGATCGCTATGACCTACTGCAGGCCCTGGTGGAAGCGCAGGACCCGGAGACGGGTTCCCGTTTCGACCGGGAAGAACTGTTGGACCAGGTTTGCTTTCTGTTTCTGGCCGGCCATGAAACCTCAGCGAGTGCTTTGGGGATGGCCGCCTATCTCCTGGCCCACGATGCCGATGTTCAGGAGCGGTTTCGGCAGGAGGTGACGCTGGTCTGCGCCGACCCTTCGGAGCCCCTCGGGGTGGATCACCTGCGACGCATGGTCTTCGGTGCGGCGGTCTTCAACGAAACACTGCGCCTCTATCCACCGGTCAGTTTTTTCATCCGTGAGTCGCTCGGGGAGGACCGCTTGGTGGGGCAGCGGTGCCCCATGCGCTCCCTGGTCACCATTTCCCCCTGGGTCGTTCACCGCCAGCAGGGACAGTGGCCCGAGCCCCATGCGTTTCGCCCGGAGCGCTTCCTGGCTGATGCGTGTACGGATCAGGACCGATGGCGTGCGAAGGAGGTCTGGCTGCCCTTTGGACTCGGGCCGCGCAAGTGCCCTGGTGCCGCTTTCGCCCTGCAGGAGGCACTGCTGGTGCTGGCGGAACTGGTACGTCGGTATGAGCTTCTGCCCGCCCCTGTTCCCGCGCCACAGCTGGTGGCACGGTTGACGTTGCGGTCCCGGAATGGGATCAAGGTGCAGCTGCGGCCGCTGTCCCCGCGGAGGACCGGCTTGGACTGAATTAGAGTTCAGGGCTCCATAGGCGCTGTGTTTGCGGCTGGATGCGGGTTCTGATCTTCACGTCCAGCGGTGGTACGGCCCATGATGCTGCGGCCTATGCACTGCGGGACTGGATCCTGTTGCGTTGGCCAGACGCCCATGTGCATGTGGAAGCCGTCCTGGAAAATGCCAGTCCGGTTACGCGGTTGGGGGTTAAAATCTATAATTGGATTCAGAAGAAAGCGCCTTGGCTGCATCAATTTTACTGGCGATTTGTCGAGCTTGAAGATCTCATCAAGCCTGGCACAGTCTTGTTTGGCCACCGATATCTTGTTCGCCTGCTTAGAACTCAGCGACCTGATCTGCTTGTTTCCACCCATCCCCATACCAATCGGGGTCATTTCGACTTGGCCAAGCGTGTGCTTGGTCCCCAGCTCCGCTGCATCACATGCTGTACGGAATTGGCTGGAGGCTTTGGATTCAGCCGCAATTGGGTGAGTGCTAAGGCCGATTTGTATTGGACACTCACGCCGGCCCTGGCTCCTGAGTTGCGTCGACGCGGCTTTCCCGGCGACCGTACGCGTTGCCTGGGCCCCCTCCTTTATCCACCGTTCCACGGGGAGCCAGCCCCGGAGTGTTTGCCCGACGGCCCACCGTTACTGGTGCTGGGTACTGGGGCCAATGGCGCCAACAATCACCTCAGGCTGCTCGAGCAGCTACTCCCCGTGGCGGGCCAACTTCGGGTGATTGCTCTCTGCGGACGCAGGCCTCAGGCTCTGCATTCGATTCGCGCCTGGATGCATGACCATCCAGGGTTGGATGTGGATCCCCTACCCTTCCAGGGCCCGCACGCCATGGCGAGCCTCTATCGCAGGGCCTGGGCTTTGGTGAGTCGCCCTGGCGCCCGCACTGCCACCGAGGCACTGGCCATGGGCTGCCCGCTGATCTTCAACCACTACGGCCTCACGATGCCGCAGGAGTTGCTGGCCCCACGCTATTTCTCCTCCCTCGGGCTCGAAGTGTCGATTCGCCGGCCGCGTCAGTTGCTGGATCACGTCAGCGGTTGGCTCAGGGACCCTGGCAGCTACCAGGCCCTCCGTAGCCGCTACCGGCTCCACCGGCTTCAGGCCGAGCCCGGCAGGGTGCTGGACCAGCTGGCCCATGGCTGAAGCTTTGTCCAGCCTGCAGTTGGCGTTGTTGGCCCAAGAGGCCGCTGATCAACGTCGCCTGCTAGCCGCTGAGCCCATTGCGGTGGTGGGGATGGGTTGTCGTTTCCCCGCTGGTCCGGGTCACCCCGATCTCGATTCCCCTGAGACCTTTTGGTCCTTTCTGCTGGCTGGTCGCGAGGCGGTGTCTGAAGTACCCGACAGCCGCTGGCCGTTGGATCGCTTCTACAGCCCAAGTCCCGGCACCCCCGGCAAGATGCATTGCCGCCATGGGGCATTCCTGGCCGCACCGGAGCTGTTTGACCCGGCGCGGTTCGGTATCTCTCCGCGGGAAGCACAGGCCATCGATCCCCAGCACCGGTTGCTACTGGAGGTCTCCCAGGAGGCTCTGGAACGTGCGGGGTTTGCTGGCGATCAGCTGCGAGGCCAGTCGGCGGGCGTCTACTTCGGCATTTGCACGGGGGATTACGCCTGGCGTCAGCTGCGAGGTGACAGGCCGGACAGCGGCTTCGACATGTATTTCGCCACCGGCACCAGTTTCGCGATGGCCCCAGGGCGTTTGGCCTATGCCCTCGGGTTGCGGGGGCCCGCCCTGGCCATTGACACCGCCTGCTCCAGTTCGCTTGTGGCGGTGGATCTGGCCTGCCGGAGTCTGCGGGATCGCACCACCGATGTCGCCTTGGCGGGTGGAGTGAGTTTGTTGCTCACGCCTGTGAACAGCCTCTGCTTTGCCCGTAGCGGGATGATGGCGGCCGATGGCCACTGCAAAACCTTCGATGCCGCGGCGGATGGCTATGTGCGTGGTGAGGGTTGCGGTGTGGTGGTGCTCAAGCGCCTTTCTGATGCCCTGGCTGCCGGTGATCCGGTGTTGGCGGTTGTCCGTGGCAGTGCCGTCAACCAGGACGGTGCCAGTGCTGGTCTGACCGTTCCCAACGGAGAAGCCCAGGCGGCCCTGATTCGTTCCTGCTTGGAGCAGGCCCAGCTGCGTCCAGAGCACGTCGGAGTGTTGGAGGCCCATGGCACCGGAACGCCGTTGGGTGATCCGATCGAACTCAAAGCCCTGGCGCCGATTTACGGCAGCCGTGATCGACCCCAGCCGCTGCGGCTCGGTTCCGTCAAGACCAATCTCGGGCACCTGGAGGGCGCTGCCGGGATTGCTGGCTTCCTGAAGGCGGTGTTGATGGTTCAGAAGGGATCGATCCCCCCCCATCTGCACCTGCGGCAGCCCACCCCCTACCTGAGTTGGGACGACTGGGCGCTCCGGATTCCGACGGTTCCTGAGCCCTGGCCGGAAGGGCCAGGGCTGCGCCGCGCCGCCGTGAGTTCCTTCGGGTTCAGTGGCACTAACGCCCATGTGGTGCTGGAGCAGGCGGCCCCCGAGCTGCAACCACCACCGCCCCAGCCTGCTTCCCCGTTGGTGAACGGTGACTGGCTCTTGTTGAGTGCAGGTTCCGCGGAGACTCTCCAGGAGCTCGCGGCCCGACTGGCGGCGTGGTTGCCCCATCAGCCCGAATCGGCCTGGTCAGCGATCTGTGCCACCAGCCGACGGTCCCGTTCCGGTCTGCGCTGGCGCCTGGCGATCCAGGCCCGCACAGCCGCCGATGCTCTGCGCCGGCTCCGTGAGCCTTGGCAAGCGGTGGAGGCCCCAGCCCAGGCCCCGCCCCTGGCCTTCCGCCTCACAGGGCAATCCAATGCCGGCCACTGGGAGGCCTGGGCTGGTTTCGGCATAACGGCCACTGCGCTGGTTGTTGGCTCCGAGCAGCGGCAGCTGGCCCTGCGGTTGGCCGGCACCCCCCCCCAACTGCGTTTGATCGAACTGGGGGCCACCGCCGCCGATGAGCTCCAACGGCATGGCTACGGGGTGCCGATCCCGCTGCAGGAGCCCACCAGCGATGCGCTGGTCCAGCTCTGGTTAAGGGGCATAGCCGTTCAATGGCAACCCCTTGAGCCGCAGGGCGTGTGGCCGAAGCAGGTGCTCCCCACCATCCCCTTCGACCGCATCCGCTGCTGGGTCGATGAGTTCGCTGATCAGCCCGCAGCGGAGCCGCTCAAGGGCCTCGATGCATTGCAGCTGCAGCGCCACTGGTCCGCTTTGGTGCCAGCCGTTGGCCCCCCCGCGTCACACCCCTGGGTCGATTCCATTTGGGTGTTTGGGGCCTCCCCCCCCCTCAGGGAGCACCTCGCTGCAGTCCTGCCCCGCCCACCACTGTTTTTGGCGGATCTGGAGTCCCTGGATGCCCAGCTGGCTTCCCACCAAGGGGCACCTGCCTTGCTGTTGCTGGCGGTACCGTCGGGTTCGCCTGCGCTGGATGCTTCCTTTTGGGAGCAGTGGCTGCCCCTGCTAACGGGTCTTGCGGCCCGCAGCCCACGCCTGCAGGGGGTGCATTGGCTGCTGCAGGCCTCGCCGGCGGGCACACCCGCCGGCGAGGCCTGGGCCGCCCTTGCCCGCTGCTGGGCCCGTGAGTTGGGCTCCCAGGCGGGAGGTTTGTTCTGGTGTGGCGCCCACGGTGAAGGACTCGAGCGATTGCTCCAGCACCCACAGCCTCCCGTTCCGGGGTCGGAATGGCGTCTCGGTCCTGACGGCACGGTGCAGGTTGCAGCGTTGCTGCCCCAGGAGCCGCCGGCCGCCTTGGATCCGCCACGGTTTGCCCCGACGGCTACCACCTTGATCACCGGTGGCCTGGGGGCCCTGGGCTTGGCCAGCGTTGAGGTGCTGCACCGATGCGGTGCCCGCCATTTCACTTTGGTGTCGCGGCATCTCCCCTCCGAGGCCCAACGGCAGAAGCTGGCCGCCTTGGAGCAGGTGGGCGTCGGTTTCAGTTTGGAACAGCTGGATGTCGCCGATGCACCCGCCGTTGAGGATCTGTTTGCCCGCTTGCTGGCTACGGGTCGTCCCCTGGCTGGGATCATTCACGCGGCGGGGGTTCTCGACGACGGTTTGCTGATGAATCAGACCGCCTCCCGTTGTGCGGCCGTGGCGGCCGTGAAGGTGCAAGGCGTTCAACATCTCGATCGCTGCAGCCGTAACGTCCCCCACGGTTTTTTTGTGGTGTACTCCTCCCTGGCCGCGGCTTTGGGCTCGCCTGGTCAGGTGGCCTACGGAGCTGCCAATGGCTGGATGGATGGCCTGATGCTCCAGCGCCTTGAGCAGGGTTTGCCGGCCCTCACGATCAACTGGGGCCCCTGGGCGGGTGAGGGCATGGCCGCCCGCCAGCGTGCCCTGGTTCGTCCCTTGGAGCGGCAGGAGGCCCAGGCCCTGCTCTTGCGCTGGCTTCCCCAGCGGGGGCGGGTGGTGCTGGCGCGGTTGGAGTCGGCCCAGGCGAGCCACCCGCTGGCAGCGCGGCTGCAGCAGGTGGCGACCCAACTCCCAGGCCTGTCATCTGAACAGGCCGGCACCCTGATTCAGAGAGCCTTGAGGGAGCTGTTGGCTGAGCTGGGTGGCTTCGTTCCGGCCGACCTGGCCCCAGATGTCCGCCTTGATGAACTGGGGTTGGATTCCTTGATGGCCGTTGAGCTGGCTGCGGCTGTACAGGGTGGGCTGGGGGTGAGTCTGGGGCTGGGGGCCCTGGATGGCGTTCCCACCCTGGAGAGTCTGAGCGAACACCTGCTCGCCCTGCTGGCGGACCCTGGCGCACTCGGCGATGGCTCGGGGCCCGATCTGGGGATTGAGGCGGAACTCCCGTCCGCCTGGCTCTCACGTTTGCGCGCTGGGATCACGACTGAGGGAGCGCCCCATGGGCCCGGCGAGGCCATCCTGATGACCGGGGCCTCAGGCTTTCTTGGGGCGTTTTTGTTGGCGGATCAGCTGCAGCGGCATCCCCATCTGAGTGTTTATTGCCTAGTGCGTGCCGATGGGGCAGGGGCGGCACGGGCCCGTGTGCGATCCAATCTTGAACGTTACGGTCTCTGGACGAGTGCCTGGGCCTCCCGGATCATCGGTGTGCCGGGCGACCTCGCCAAGCCGGGTCTGGGGATCTCCGCCGAGGTTTGGCAAGGGGTTGCATCCCATCTGGGCGGCATTCTCCACAACGGAGCTCAGCTGAGCTATGTCGCCCCCTACGGACAGCTCAGGGCCGCCAATGTTGGCGGAACGCGCGAGATCGTGCGGCTGGCTATCGAGGCTGCCGTTCCACTGGAATTCATCTCCAGCACAGCGGTGTTTGAGGCGGAGGCCTACCGCGGTCAGAGTCTCGATGAGGGCACCGAGCTGCGCCAGTGGCGCGGAATCCATCTCGGCTACTCCCAGACCAAGTGGGTGAGCGAGCGCTTGGTGTGGCTGGCGGCCGAAGCGGGTCTTCCGGTCCGGCTCTACCGTCCGCCGCTGATCGCTGGCCACTCCCAGACCGGCGCCTGGCATCAGCAGGATTTTCTGCATCGCTTGGTGCGTGGCTGCCTCGCCCTAGGCCAGGCTCCCGATCTCGAGATGGAGCTCGACCTGGTTCCTGTCGATTACGTGAGCGCCGCCGTGGGGGCCCTGGCTTGGACCCCGCTGCCGCCGATGGCTCCAACCCCGGCTGATGTGCTGCACCTGCAACACCCGCAGCCGGTGCTCTGGGGGGACCTCCTCAAGGGTTTGATCGAACGGGGAGCGCCGCTTCAGGCGGTGGATTTGGACCCATGGTTGGAGGCCCTCTCCCAGCAACCGCATAATCCCCTCTATCCGCTCCAGCCTTTCTTCACTCAACGCTGGGGGAGCGAGCAGCTCACCTATCCGCAACTCAACCAACCGGGCTTCAAGGCGCGCCCCTCCTGTCAGCGTTCTCTCGATCGCCTGAGGGGGGTGGGGGTCAGCTGTCCGTCCTTCGATCAGTTGTTGGATCCCTACGCCCGCACCTTCCTGGAGGATCTGTTGGCGCATGGCTGACCAACCCTGCCGCTTCCGTGCTGGGCTGCGTCATTGGCATCCGCTGTTGCCGAGTGTGCAGCTGGGCCGTCGTCCTCATCGCCGTCAGCTGTGTGGCCAGTGGTTCGTGGTGTTTCGTACGGCATCGGGCCGGGTGGGCGCCCTCCCGGAGGCCTGCCCCCACCGGCGCATGTCACTGGCGACGGGGAAGGTGCGGGGGGAGATGCTGGTGTGCTCTTATCACGGTTGGCAGTTTGATGCTGATGGGGTTGTGCATTGCCCCCTGATGCCGTCGGCCGGCTTGCAGCAGCCAGCCCTGCAGTTGCGGGAATCCCACGGATTGATCTGGTTGCGCCAACCGCTGGCGGGGGAAGGGGCGCCTCCCCCTTTGCCCGAGTGGCCCCACAGCGATTTGCTCTGCGCTGGCATCACGGTGCATGACGTGCCAGCTCCCCTGGAGTTGACCCTGGATAATTTCACCGAAACCGAGCACACCACTTCGGTTCACCAGGTGTTTGGTTTTCGGGACCCGGCCTCTGTTCAGCTTCGGTTGGAGCTGGAGCCATCCTGTACACGGGTGTGGAACCGAGGCCCGCAGAAGCCGTTCCCGCGGTTGTTTGATGCCTTCATTGATATTCGGCCATCCGATCACTTCGCCAATGATTGGGTGACCCGGTTTGAACCTCCACTCACCGTGTACGAGCAGACGTGGCGCAGCCGGCTCGGGACGTTGCGTCGGTTTCGCCTGCGGGTGGTTCTGTTTGTGCTGCCGGTCACGGACCAGCGCAGTCAACTCATCACCCTGCTCTACACACCACGGTTGTTGCCGGGGCCACTGCATGGCTGGCTGGCGGCACCGATCGTTCGTGCTCTGACAGCCCATGAGTTGGATCTGGACGTGCGGGCACTGGCGCAATTGGCGGATCGCAATCCTGAGCTGTCTCCCCGCACCCTTGGGCCATTCGATCGCGTTCTGCTGGAGAATCGCAGGAGAATCAGCACGCTCTACCTGGGGGGTTGATGGAAAACCGACAACCCCTCGTTACGCCGTCATCCCGGGATTCCGGTGTACCCCCCGAACCGATTGCCATCGTGGGCATCGGTTGCCGTTTGCCTGGCGGCGCCAACTCAGTCGGGCAGTTTTGGGATCTGTTGCGTGATGGTCGGGATGCCATCAGCGAGGTGCCCCCGGATCGTTGGGATTTGACCCGACATTTTGATCTCGATCCCCAGACACCCCTCCATCAGCACGTGCGCCATGGGGGATTCATCGACGGCATCGACCAGTTTGATCCGGCTTTTTTCGGGATTTCCCCGAGGGAAGCCGTGTGCATGGATCCCCAACAACGGCTGTTGCTGGAGGTGGCCTGGCAGGCGGTTGAGGATGCCGGGGTACCCCTCGAACGTATCCGCGGCTCGGAAACCGGCGTGTTCGTGGGGATTTCAAGCTCCGACTACAGCTCGTTGCTCTGGGCCTCCAGCGACGATTACGCCATTCCCGATAACGAGCCCTTTGTTCTGCCGGGCAATACCGGTTGCATTGCGGCTAATCGTCTCTCGTACTTCTTCGACTTCAAGGGCCCCAGCTTCACGGTGGACACGGCCTGCTCCAGTTCGCTGGTGGCGGTGCATCTGGCCTGTGAGAGCCTTTGGCGTGGTGAATCCGCCTTGGCCCTGGCCGGTGGCGTGCAGGCCCTGATTCATCCGGGCATTCAAAGCAGTTTCTGCAAGGCGGGCCTGCTGGCCCCCGATGGGCGCTGCAAGAGCTTTGACGCGGCCGCCAATGGTTACGTGCGTTCCGAGGGGGCCGGGGCAGTGCTGCTCAAGCCCCTCTCCGCCGCCCAGGCCTCAGGCGATCGGATTTATGCCTTGATCCATGGCACAGCGGTCAACTCCGATGGTCGCAGCAACGGCATGGTGGCCCCCAACCTCAGGGCGCAGGTTGCCTGTGTGCGCGCTGCGTTTGCCCGCGCTGGGATCGCTCCCGCTGCCACCCAGTACGTGGAGGCCCACGGCACCGGCACCCGTCAAGGGGATCCCATTGAGTTGCGCGCCCTCGGCACGGTGCTGGGTGAAGGCCGACCGGAGGGACAGCCCTGTCGGGTTGGGTCGGTCAAGACCAATCTGGGGCATAGCGAGACGGCGGCGGGGATCACAGGTTTGATCAAGGCTGCCCTGTGTGTGCATCACCGCCAGCTGCCCCCCAGCCTGCATTTCCGCAGTCCGAACCCTTCGATTGATTTTCAGGGACTGAAGTTGCAGGTTCAGACCCAGCTGGAGCCCTTTCCGCAGCCCGACAGCCCCGCGGTTGTGGGTGTGAGTTCCTTTGGTTTTGGGGGCACCAATGCGCATGCCGTGCTTGCCCCGTCGCCTGCTCCGTCACCTGCGCCCCGTTACGGAGCCAAGCTGCCCCTGCAGTTGCTCACCCTGTCGGGCCGCACGGATGTGGCCCTGCGTGACCAGGCTGGCCAGCTCCATCAGCGGCTTAGCGCGGAGCCTCGCCTCTCCATCGCCGACGTCTGCGCCACCGCAAACCAATCCCGCAGCCAGTTCAGCCGTCGGCTCACCGCTCTGGCCTCGGACCGTGGCCAGCTCATGGCCCAGCTAGGGGCCATCGCCCAGGAATGGCCTGAGGCGGAATGGCCAGCGGGCCTCGCACGCTCCCAGGCGTCCCGTCGTCCCGGCAAGCTCGCCTTTCTGTTCACTGGCCAGGGCTCACAGGCCCTTGGCATGGCCCAGGCTCTGCACCATCAGCATCCGCTCTTCCGGGAGGCCTTCGACCGCTGTGCGGATCTGTTGGAGTCCCTGTTGGAGTGGCCTTTGGCGGAGGTTCTCTTCCCCACGCCTGGTCAGGAGGAGCTGGCAGCTCAGCGGCTCACCCAAACGGCCATCACCCAACCGGCCCTGTTCGTCGTGGGCTATGCCCTGAGTCAGGTCTGGCTGAGTTGGGGCCTCCAGCCCGATTTGCTGCTGGGCCACAGCGTGGGGGAGGTGTTGGCGGCCCACCTGGCGGGGGTGTTCAGCCTCGAGGATGGCCTGCGGCTGATTGCGGCCCGTGGGCGACTGATGCAATCTCTACCGGCCGGTGGGGGGATGGCGGCCTTCCTGGCCCCGCCTGCCGTGGTGGAGGGGTTGATCGAGTGCCATGCCGGCATGAGCACGCAGGTGGCCCTGGCCGCCCTCAATGGTCCGGTGAACACGGTGGTCTCTGGTCCGCTCAGCTGTCTGGATCAACTGGAGCGCAGTGCCGAAGCACAGGGGATCCAAACCACCCGACTGGCGGTGTCCCACGCCTTTCACTCCCCTGCCATGGCGCCAATCCTGGCTGAATTTGAGCAGGTGCTCGGCGCGATCCGCTTCTCAGCTCCTGCGATCCCCATGGTCAGCAACCTTACGGGTCGACTCGCCGGTTCGGAGTTGGCCCAGCCTGATTACTGGTGTGACCATGTGATCAGCCCGGTGCGCTTCGCTGATGCGATGGCCGCCGCCGCCGCCCACGGGGTGACCACCTTTGTGGAGATAGGGGCCCGACCCACCCTGATTGGCATGGGTCGGCAGTGCCTCCCGGATCCTGAGTTGCAGTGGTGGCCCAGCCTCAGGCCGGGGCAGCCGGATTGGTCCGTACTGCTTGGCAGTTTGGCTGGCCTACATCGGCAGGGGTTCCCGATTGACTGGGAGGGGGTGCATCGGCCGTTCCCGCACCGGCGCGTTGCCCTTCCCGGTTACCCCTTCCAACGTCAGCGGTATTGGTGGCAGCGGCTTGGGGCTGATCCTGAGGCCCCAAGCAGCCTCTGGCTTCATCACATCAAACCCGGTGCTTCCAGCATGGGGTCCTCGCCGTCTTTTCCTTCGGCGATTGAACCCCCCGCTTTGGGCCTGCTCAAGCCGCTGCCGCTTCCGGGTGGCCAGGAGCAGCGCTTTGAGGTGCAGCTCTGTGCCGATGGCCCCCAAGACCTGGCAGATCACTGCATTCGATCTCAGGTGGTGTTCCCCGCCGCTGGTTTCATTCAGTTGGCGCTGCAGGCCTTGGCGCTGCAGGGGCAACCCCTCACCCTCACGGATTTGGAGTTGGATCAACCCTTGCGGCTGGAACCCACGGTCACCCGGGTTCAGTTGGTTTTCGGGGACAGGATTGAGTTCCACAGCTGCTCCACAACTGGTGAGGGGTCTGAGCAGCCCGCGGCCTGGCGGAGCCATGGAACCGCTCGCAGTCGTCAGCAACCCAGCCCACCCCAGCTGTCGGAGGTCCCCTCGGCGCTTCAGGCCCCTCCGGAGGCGCAGACCATCGATCTGCAGGGCTTCTATGGGGCCCTGGCGAGCTTCGGACTCAATTACGGCCCCGCATTCCGCAGCCTCCGCCAGGTCCGCAGCCTGGGACAGCGCGCTTGGGTGGAGGTCCAGCGTCCTCCAGGTGCATCGGACTGGGTGCTCTGGGATGGCTGTTTCCAGGCTGTCGCCGCAACGCTGGATCCCGTCGCCGCAGCCGGTCAACTGTTTCTTCCCGTGGGGCTGGATGCGCTCTGGGTGGGGCAGTTGCCGTTGCCGGACAAAATTCAGTGTTGTGTCCAGTTGCTGCCCAGTGCGGAGCCGGCCTTCGTGTGTGCGGATCTCCAATTGCACGCTGCCGATGGTCTGATTGCTTGGGTGCGTGGCTTCCGATTGCGACGCCTGCCCCGGCAGGCCCTCGATTGGTTGTTTCCCCTGGCCTTGGATGGGGCTCCGTCGTCCGAGCCCATGCCAGGTCATCGCAGCTGGTTGCTGCGCCAGACCTGGGAGCCGATTGAGACCATCTCGGCTGCCGACGTGATCACCCCCCGCCCTGAAGGGTCCACCCCGGAGCCCCCACCCTCCGGGCCTGGGGCTCCGCTGGTCCACTGGCCAAGCCTCGAGGACTCGCCAGTCGAGCACTGCGTGGTGGAGCTGATCGAGCTGGCCCAGCAGGGCCAATCCTCGGTTTGTGTGGTGATCGAGGGCCAGGGGCCAGCCCAGGGTGCCCTGGCATCCCTGGTGCGCACGGTGGCGTTGGAACGCCCCGCCTTCCGCTGGTTCAGCCTGCATCTGCCCAAGGGTGCCCGCCGCGATCGATTGGCTGTCCCATGGCGTCGCCTGGTGGACCTCGCCGAGCAGGAGCCCGCGCTCGCCTGGGATGGACAGCGGGTGCTACGGCAGCGTTACGCAAACTTGACCCCAGCCCGGTTCCGCTATGGCACCCGCCGGTTTGGATTGCTGGAGAGCCTGGCCCCTCTGCCCTTGCCGAGCCAGGTGCCGGCGGCCGGGGAGCTGGAGTTGGCGGTGGAGGCCACGGGGCTCAACTTCCGTGATGTGCTCAACGCCCTGGGGTTGTTGCGTAATTACAGCCGACAGCTCGGATTGAGTGACTCCGCTCAGGTGCCTTTTGGCGGGGAGTGTGTGGGTCGGGTGGTGGCCGTCGGGGAAGGGGTGGATCCGAGCCTGATGGGCCAGCGCCTGTTGGCGGCCCTGGCGGTGGGAAGTCTGGCCAGCCATGTGATCTGCCGTGCGGAGTTGTGTGTTCCTCTGCCTCAGGGTCTGACGGCGGAGCAGGGGGCCAGCCTGAGCACCGCATTCCTAACCGCCCTTTACGGATTGGAGCACCTGGCCCAACTGCAGCCAGGGGAAACCGTGTTGATCCATGCCGCCGCCGGCGGAGTTGGCCAGGCCGCCGTTCAAGTGGCTTTGCAGCGAGGGGCCACGGTCTTCGGCACGGCCAGCGCCACCAAGCAGGCTCTTCTGTTGGAGCAGGGATGTGCTGGCGTTTTTGACTCCCGGAGTTTGGAGTTCGTGGATCAGGTGCGTGCTGCCACCGGAGGCCGTGGCGTGGATGTGGTGCTCAACAGCCTCAAGGGGGATTGGGTGGATGCCAGTTTTGAGGCCCTGGCTCAGGGTGGTCGATTTGTCGAGTTGGGCAAGATTGAGATCTGGAGCCGCACGGAGGTTGCCGAGCGTCGCCCCGATGTTCGTTACTACCCCTTTGATCTGCTGGAGGTGGCCGCCGCCCAACCGGGGCTGATCCGCACGCTGCTGGTGCGTCTGCTTGAGGAGGTGGGTGCAGGGGTCTACGGCTGTTTGCCCCTCGAATCCTTTGAGATTGAGCACACCGTGGATGCCTTCCGACGCATGGCCCAGGCGCGGCATGTTGGCAAGGTGGTGATTCGCCAACCCCAGCGTCCCCCATCCGCGGGCTTCCGCATCCGTGGCGATGGCACCTATTTGGTGACGGGTGCGTTCGGTGGAATTGGTTTACAGCTTGTGCGTTGGCTGGTGGCGGAGGGGGCCCGCTCGCTTTTGCTGGTTTCCCGCTCCGCCGCCGACCCCGCCGCGGAGCCAGCGGCCCTGTTGCGGGAGCTGGAGGCTCAGGGGGTTGTCACCACGACCCTGGCCCTGGACCTGGCCGCCGATGGAGCTACCGCCATGGCGGCCGTGGACCAGTTGATCGCCACCCTTCAGAACTTGCCTGAGGGGCGTTCTCTGCGAGGCATTTTCCATGCCGCTGGCAGCCTCGATGATGGGTTGCTGGAGTGGCAGACACCGCAGCGCCTTAAATCTGTGATGGCCCCGAAGTGGGGCGGATGGCGGCTGGTTGAGGCAGCGCTACGGCGCTGTGATCTCGACCCCGAGCTGTTGGTGTGCTTCTCCTCTGTTGCGGCGTTGTTGGGATCACCGGGTCAAGCCGGTTACAACGCCGCCAACGGTGCCCTCGATGGGTTTGTGGCCATGCAAGGGCGCCCCGGCTGGATGAGCCTGCAGTGGGGTCCTTGGGCAGGTGCTGGCATGGCCGGTGCGCTTGACCCGCGGCAACGTCAACGGCTTGAAGCGTTCGGGATTCGCTTGCTGGAACCCTCCCAGGCCCTGGAGGCCCTGTCTGATCTGATCGCCCGCGGCGCCGGTGGGTGCATTGGCGTGGTGGATGCCGAGTGGTCACGCCTGGCCCGCCAGGCAGGGGATCGTCAAGGAGCCCCCTTGTCCCTCCTGGCCCAGGAGCAGCTGGAATCCACATCAACTGTTGCCGACTCGGCTGTACCCCCTTACAGGGCCGTGCTGGCCTCGACCCCTCCGGCGGAGCGACCCCGCCTGTTGCGGGACTTCGTCAAACAACAGTTGGCGAAAGTGATGGGCCTTGCAGATCCCCAGCAGATTGATTCGGGTGAGCCCCTTTTCAATATGGGTTTGGATTCGTTGATGGCGCTCGAATTGATGGTTCTGCTTGAAAAAAATCTTGGCATCACGCTGACGGAGTCACTTGTTTTTGAACATCCCACCATTGAAGAGCTAGTGGTTTATTTCTTGTCCCAGTTGTTTCCGCAGGCTGCCAGTGCAGCTTCCGATGAAAATCTCGCTGCTGCCGCTCCCTCTTCGACAGCCTTGCCGATGGCTGAACCAAAAGGCCCAGATCACACTCCCGCTTGGAGTCAGAGGTTGGAGGGCGTCAGTGAACTCACGCAGGAGGATCTGTTGCGCCGCTTACGTGGTGAAGGATAAATTCTGTCGTCAAACTCAGATTGGCTTGAGTCCTCTTTGGGCAAACCAGGATTGGGCATTGATTTCCCCTTGGCCCGTTGGGTGATCATAATTAATCGTAAGTTCTTCCCCGGCCTGGATGTTCCGTAGGCTGGTGATGGTTAAGGTTTGGTCGTCAATATTGCCCGTGTAAGCGCAATTGGCCTGGTCTGCATGATTGTAGAGACTGCCGTATCCTAGGGCGATAGCATGTAGGTTTACGCCAGAGCCAATGAGTGCGGCCCAATTAAAAATTACGTTCTGAATTTCCTGTGGTAGTTCATGATAAGGAACCCCCCTTATGAGAATGATTGGACATGCTT
>Ga0194116_10001859_pt1 | contig 28781 bp, 20 predicted proteins | sample TA2MahsurfametaG_4_FD_148617 | JGI IMG/M metagenome (GOLD analysis project Ga0194116, IMG submission 148617) | Freshwater microbial communities from Lake Tanganyika, Tanzania - TA2015008 Mahale S9 surface | ecosystem: Environmental > Aquatic > Freshwater > Lake | place: Tanzania: Lake...
TCGCGTCCACGTGCGGCAGCAGGTCCCGGATGATCACCGACTCCACCCGCACGGAGCCGTCCTTCCAATCGAGGTACATCCCGCCGGGCAGGCCGTTGACGAACACGATGAAGCACGGCGGCAAACGGCCCGCCGCGATGGCCGCGTCAAAGAGCCGGGCCACGACGGGGATCCCGGGCAGGCCGCCGCCGGAACCGTGCAGCCAGTACACCACCGGGAAGCGGCGCGCTGCATCCGCCCCGTGCGCCGCCGGGGTGTAGAGGTGGTAGCTCACCGGCCCGCCCGCGGCCGCGCTGCGGAACACGTGGTGCGACACCCGCGGCGCCGCCACCGCCCGCGTCACCCACTCGGGCGCCCCCGGCGGCGAGCCGGCCGGCGCCCTCCACGACAGGAGGACGGCGGCGAGCAGGGCGAGGCGAAGCAGCGCGGGGGGGCGCATCGGATGGCGCCGGACGCTGGGCGTGGCGCCGCCGGGGCGCAAACCCGGTTTCGCGAGCCGGCTCTGGCGGACGAGGCCCGCGCCAGCGGGTGCTGTTCGCCAGCGCTGCCACCCATCGGCGGGTTCCGGGTCGTTCCTGCGTCACCCCCCCTTCCCTGATGCGCTGCTGCCGTTTCCCCCTGACGCTCCTGGTCTGCTGGCTCTCGGGCGCGGCCGTTTCCTGCAGTTTGGCCTCCGCTTTCGAGGGAGTGGTCCGCACGCAGCGTTTTACGGCGGCGGACCCGGGGCCCGTCCTAATCAAGGCGGGGTCGCCGTTTATTCACGGCAGCGCGTAGATCTCGACGAGCGCTTCGCCCGTACCGGGACCGGAAATCTGGACGGTGTACCCGCGGCCGGCGGTCAAGGTCGCGACGAGGGCCGCGTCGCGGCTGCCGGCCGGGAAGGGGAAGGCCCCCGCGGCCGCGAAGGTCGGGGCGAGGGCGGCGTCCCATTGGTCGTTCTCGGCGAGGCGGGCGCCGCGGTCGTCGTACACCTCTAACCGCGGATCCGCGAGGGTCCCGGGCACGCCCAGGGCGGCCAGGCCCGGCCCGGCGGCCCGCAACAGGACGCGGGCGGGACCGTTCCCCGCGAGGTGGAAGCCGACGATGAGGAGGTCCGCGCCGGCCCCGGCCCGGTGGCGCGCCGACAGGTTCACGAGCCGCCCCTCAGGTTGCCCGCCGCTGTCGTAGGCCTCGACCAGCACGGCGCCGCCGCCGGGCCCGGCGACGACCGCGGTGTGCGGTCCCTCGACGGTGGCCAGCAACGAGGCGTCGCGGCTTGCCGCGGGGAATGGGAACGCGCCCAGCGCCGCCATCGTTCCGCCTAGGGCGGCCGGCCAATCGTTGTTGCCCGCCACCCGCTCGGCGCCGCGGTAGAGATCGAGGCGCGGATCCGGCAGCACCCCCGCCAGCCCGAACGCGCCCAAGGCCGGGCCCGCCGCGCGGACCAACAGGCGCCGGGCACCGCCGGCCACGACGAAGCCGACGGTCACGCCCTGCTCGGCGGGCAGCTGGGTGCGCAGGGAAAGGTTGCCTAGCCAGGCGCCGGGACGCGTGACGGGCGTGACCGGCGGTGGCGCGGCGGCGAGGAGGGTCGCCTCGTTGGAGAAGCCGAAGCTGGCCCCCGCGGCGTTCACCGCGGCCACGCGGTAGGTGAGGGAGGTGCCGGCCGGCGCGGTGGCATCGAGGTGCTCGGTCGCCGCGGCGCCGACGCTGGTCAGCGCGTTCCACGCCCCCTCGCCCTGCCGGCGCTCGAGGCGGAAGCTGGCGGTCTGCGGGGAAGCGTTGCGCCAGGCGAGCCGGACGCCGCCGGGCGTGGCGGCGGCGGCGAGGTCCGCGGGCACGGCGGGGGCGAGGCCGTCGAGGTAGTCCTGCACGCCCTCGCGGATCGCCCGGGCGACGAGCGCGCGGAAACGTTCGTCCTGGATCGCGGCGTTGTCGGGCGTCGGCCGGTCCATAAAGGCCACCTCGATCAGAATGGCGGGCCGGGTTGCGAGGCGGTTCTCGCCGTAACTGCCGTTGAAGCCCTGGACGCGCCGGTCGGCCCAGGAGGCGAGGTAATCGCGGCGGATCGCGGCGATCACGCGCCCGTGGACAGCGTCGGCAAGGCGTTTGCTCTCGGGGCCGAAGCCGTTGCTGGTGTCGTAGAGGGTCTCGGTGCCGGTGCCGCCGCCCCCGTTGTTATGGAGGCTCACGAGCAGGTCGGCGCCGACGTGGTTGGCCCAGAGGGGGCGGCAGCGGATGTCCTGGCTGAGGTGGTCGAACCCGGGCTCGTTCCAGACCGTGGCGGGCGCGCCGAGGGCCTTCACGTGGTACCGGGCGGCCTCCTGCCAGCGGGGGAACCCGCTCTCGCCGTTGCCCGCGGCGCGGTCGAGCTGCCGGGTCGGGAGCACCTCGGCCCCGGTGGCCGCGAGCTCGTCGCGGAGCAGCAAAATGAAGTCGTGGTTGACGAAGTCCTCGACGATGCCCTGCCAGTACCCCCGTTGGAGGACCCAGGCGCCGGCGGCGTTCTGGTAATAGCCGTGGCCGGGGCTGACGGCGAGGCGGCGACCCGAGAGGAGGGCGGCGCGCGGCGGGCCGGGGGGCAGGGTGGGGCGGGGCTCACGGGCGGCGAGGAGGCGGTCGAGTGGCTCGCCGGCGAGGAGGGTGTGGATCTCGAAACCGGGGAACTCTTCCGCGAGGGGGCTGGCGGCGGCGCGGTGGAGGGCGCGGGAGTGCCGCTCGAAGGCGAGCGTGCCGGGTTCCGGGGCGGAGGGCCCGGGGGCCAGGTCGAGCGTGAGGCGGCTGCCCTCCAAGGTGGCGCTGCGCAGCGCCCACGGAGCGTCGAGGGCGGCTAGGGTCTCCCGGACCGCCGCGGTGGCGCGGGCCAGCGCGGCGCCGGGGTCCGCGAGGGCGGCCGGGGCGAGGGCGAAAGCGAAGGCGAGGGCTGGGGCGAGGCGGCGGACGGCCGGGGTAAATGGAAAACGGCGGGGCGGCACGGAGTAAGATTCTAGGCGGGGCGCGGCCGGGCGCAACCGCAGTGGAGGCTTGCCTCCGGGGCGGTTCCGGTGCTCTTTCGGCTTCCTCTTTTCGCCCGCCGATGAGCTCCGAACCGACCCCCGCCGCCTCGCAACCGCTGGCCAGTATGGATGAGTGGGAGGATTTCCTGAAAACCCGTTATCCCGAGCCCGCGCCGGCCCCGGCGGCGGAATCGCGCCGTCCGCCCCCGGTGGGCGTGGCCGCGGACAAGCGCGCCGAGGAGTTCCGGCAGTACGAGGCCGACGCGCGGCCCACGGTCCGCGAGTTCTACCGCCTGAATCACACCCACCAGACCTACGATTTTGGCCAGGCCAAGCGGAAGGAATACCTCGGCCTGAATCGGATGAGGATGAGCGTCTGGGAGGCGATGGAGTACCTCAACCAGCTGATCGACGACTCCGATCCCGACACCGACCTTTCCCAGCTGCAGCACCTGCTGCAGACTGCCGAGGCGATGCGCCGCGACGGCCAGCCGCGCTGGATGATCCTCACGGGCCTCGTCCACGACCTCGGCAAGATCCTCTGCCTCTGGGGCGAGCCGCAGTGGGCGGTGGTCGGCGACACCTTCGCCACTGGCTGCGCCTTCTCGTCCAAGAACGTGTTCCCCGGATTCTTCGCCGCCAACCCCGACGCCGGCAACCCGCGCTTCCAGACGCCCAACGGCATCTACGAGGAAGGCTGCGGGCTCGACCGCGTGGCGCTCTCGTGGGGCCACGACGAGTACATTTACCAAGTCTGCAAGAATTACCTCCCCGAGGAGGGCCTCTATATGCTCCGGTACCACAGCTTCTACCCGTGGCACCGCGAGGGGGCCTACGACCAGTTCGCGACCGCGAAGGACCGGGCGATGAAGTCCTGGGTGCTCAAGTTCAACACCTACGACCTGTACACCAAGAGCCACGAGGCCCCCGACGTCGCCAAGCTCCGCCCCTACTACGAGGAGCTGATCCGCGAGTACTTCCCGGCTCAGGTGCGCTGGTGACCGGGCCGGGTCAGCCCCGGACCTCCACCCCGCCCACGAACACCCGCCGCACCCGCAGCCGGCGGTCGAGCACCAGCACGTCGGCGCGCTTGCCCGGCGCAAGGCTCCCGGTGTCACGCGCGATCCCCGCGCGTTCGGCCGGGGTCAGGCTGGCCATCCGCACCACCTCGGCGAGCGGCGCCCCGGTGGCGGCCCGCATCGTCCGCACCATCGTGTCGAGCCCGACCACCGAACTCGCGAGCGCCCCGCCGCCACCGGGCACGAAGCCGACGCGACCATCGCTCTCGATCCATTCGCCGTCCTCGTCGCAACCGAAGCGGTAGCGCCCCGGGGGCTGGTCGAGCGCCCGGTTGGCGTCCGTGACGAGGCACAGCCGCCGCGCCCCGAGCTGGCGCCAGGCGAAGGTCAGCAGCTCCGGGGAAAGGTGGCAGCCGTCGGCGATCACCTCCGTGCTCATCCCCGGCTCGGCGAGGACGAACTGCTCCATGCTGGCCTGCATCGGCGTGCCGTGGCGCTGGCGCAGGGAGGCCACGGAGCTCATCGCGCACCAGAAGTGGTCGACGTGCCGCATCCCCGCGCGGAAGGCCCGCGCCATCTCGGTCCACGTGGCGTTGGAGTGACCGCACGTGACGAGGCAGCGGTGCCGCCGCGCCGCGCGGTAGAATGCGATCGCGCCGGGCAACTCCGCCGCGCAGGTCGCGATGCGAACGAGCCCGGTGGCGAAGTGGCGGCGGTACTCCGCGGGATCCGGGTCGCGGCGGCCGGCCACCGGGTGGCAGCCCACCTTGTCGGGCGCGAAGTACGGCCCGTACAGGTGCACGCCGGCGATGCGCGCCCCCGCCACCGCCGGGCCCTCCCGGCGCACCGCGCCGCAGGCCGCGATCATCGCCGCGATCCGCGCCTCCGTGCCCGTGGTCGTGGTGGGGAAGATCGTGGTCGTGCCGTGCCGCGCGTGCGCCCGGCAGGCCGTGCGCACCGCCGCCACCGTGCCGTCCATGAAGTCCGCCCCGTCCCCCCCGTGCACGTGGAGGTCGACGAACCCGGGGCTCACGTGGCCGCCCCCCGCGTCCACTACCGTCGCGCTCCGCGGCGGCCGCCCGCGGCCGATCCGCCGGATGCGCCCGCCGACGCACTCGACGAACGCGCCGCGCACGAGGCGGTCGGGTAAAATCACGGTGCCGTTGACGAACACGAGGGCGGGGGCGGCGGCGCGGGGCATAGGCGACGCGCCGACGCTGGGCGGGCGCGCGGGGCCGGGCAAGGCCGCCGCGTTTGGGGTTGTCGCCGTCCTCCCCCGCGCCGTCTGCTGGCCGTGACGCCCTCCCCCGATGCCCCGCTCCCTTGCCCTCCCGTTCCGGGCGCTGTTCGCCCTGGGCCTCCTCGCCCCCGTCTTGGCCGCCGCGCCGGCCGGCCGCATCACCGGCACGGTCACCAACCAGGCCACGGGCGACCTGCTCACCGGGGCGCGCGTGCAGCTCGAGGGCCTGGTCACCGAGGCGGAGAGCGACCGCGACGGCGCCTTCACCGTGGCCGCGCCTGCCGGGCCCGTGGTCGTGCTGGTCTCCTTCGCGGGGCTTGAGACCTTGCGCCGCGCGGTCGTGGTGCCGGCCGGGGGCGAGGTCCGGGTCGACGCCGCCCTCACCGCGGCCGTCTACCGGCTGGAGCGGGTTACCGTGAGCGGCCTGCGGGAGGGCCAGGCCCTGGCCCTGCAGCGCCAGAGCCAGGCGGAGAACCTCAAGTCCGTGGCCGCGGCCGACTCCTTCGGCAACCCGGCGGCCAACCCCGGCGAGCTCCTGATGCGCCTGCCCGGCGTGGCGGTGAACACCGTCTCCGGCGAGGCCGTCGAGCTGTTCCTGCGCGGGATGGGCACCAGCTTCATCGCGCTGATGAGCGACGGTAACGCGCTCGCCTCGTCGGTCGGCACCTCCTCGAGCCGCGACTTCCAGCTCACGGCCCTCGACACCGGCAACATCGAGTCGGCGGAGATCGTCCGCGCCCCGACCCCGGACCTGCCGGCCAACGCCATCGCCGGCTACCTGAACTTCGTCACGCGGCGGGGCTTCGACCGCCGCGGCCGCCGGGTGGAGCTGACCGTGGGGACGCGCTGGACCGATTTCCACGCCGGCCGCAGCCCGCACCGGGACCGGGCCGGGCTGGACCAGCTGGCGTTCTCGTACGCGGACGTCCTGAGCGTGTTCGGCGGCCAGCGGAACCTCGGCGTGGCCTTCAACGTGAACCACCGCTCCGCGCCGACCCTGACGGACGCGGTGGGCGGCATCGGGGCCGCGGCGGCCGGGGCGGGTCACGTCCTGCCCACCGCGACCAACGGCCTCACCTCGCCCCTGCTGCGCGCCTTCGGCTCCGGCGAGACGCACGCGCCCACGCGCAAGCAGGGGGTCGGCCTCAACCTCGACTACAAGCTGGCCGGCGGCGCGGTGCTCTACCTGCGCCAGACCCTGAACCTCAACTTCACCCCCGACCAGTCGACCGTCTACCGCCAGTCCACCTCGACGGCGGCGGCGGTGGCGAGTTTCGAGCCGGGAAGCACCTACGAGTTCCAGCGCGCGCTGCCGCTGGCGGGTTCGCGCTCCGAGGTGTTTTCCGGGCAGACGCGGAAGAAGGCCGTGACCTACGCGGGCTCGACCGGCCTCGAGCTGCCCTTCGCCGCCGGCGCGGGGCGTTTCACGGTGGATGCGAGCTACTCGCGGGCGACCACCTGGTACCCGATCCACGCGGACCTGACCGCGGACGTGACGGGCATCGGCTGGCAGGTGGACCGCCGGGGCCGCCCCTCGTGGTACCCCGCGTTCACGCAGACGGCGGGGCCCTCGATCCACGATCCGGCCAACTACACGCCGCGCACCTACATCCGGCGGACCTACCGGGCGCCCGCGGAGCGCCTCGGCCTGCGGGCCGACGTGCGGCGGGAGATCGCGACCGTCGTGCCGGCCTACCTCAAGTACGGCGCGCGGCTCGAGGAGGACCGCCGCGAGCAGGACACGGATTTACAGAACTACACCTACGCCGGCCCGCGCGGCATCGGCCCGTTCCTCGGCGTGCAGTTCCGGCAGGCCGCCGGGAACTACGGCCCTTACCCGTTCCTGCTCGCGCCCGGCTCGGGCGGCGAGCGCGACCTCGCGGCCCGGCCCGAGTTGTGGACCCAGACCGCGGCCGACGCGTATAACAGCGTGACCAGCACCCTGCAGGGCGACGCGAGGTTCCGCGAGCGGGTGGAGGCCGGTTACGCGATGGGCGGCTTCCGCGCGGGCTGGCTGCGCGTGGCGGGCGGCGTGCGGGTGGAACGCACGGCGAACGAGGGCACCGCGTACCGGCGGAAGACCTCGGCGGCCGCGGGCACGACGTCCGTCGCGACCTTGCCGCCGGCCCAGAACGCGGCCCGGGCCCTCGCGCAGTTCGCGGGCGGGCGGGAGACCTCGGGCGGCGACTACGTGAACGTGTTCCCGGGCGTGCATTTCACGGCGGAGCCGTGGCGGCGGGTCCAGTTCCGCGCCAGTTACCACCGGTCCATCACGCGCCCGCCGGTCGCGAGCCTGCTGCCGACGACGAACGTCAACGACGACACCCGCCTGATCACCGCGGGCAACCCGGACCTGCGGCCCTACACCGCGGACAATTTCGAGGTGGCGGTGCAGCGGTACTTCGAGCCCGTGGGCCTGCTCGAGGCCAGCGCCTTCCTGAAGGAGATCTCCAACTACACGCGCTCCTTCGACACCGTGGTGGCGGCGGGCGCGGACAACGGCTTCGAGGGGCAGTTCGCGGGCTACACGTTCCGCCAGACGCGCAACGTCGGCGCGGCGCGCATCCGCGGCGTCGAGCTCGGCTGGCAGCAGCAGTTCACCTTCCTCCCGGGCCCGTGGCGCGGCTTCAGCGCCTTCGCCAACTTCACCTACACCCAGGCCGAGGGCAGCTTCGGCGGCACCACCTACCAGCGCCGGCTCGCCAACCAGCGGCCGCGCGCGGGCAACGCCGGCCTCTCCTACGTCGGCTTCGGCGCCCAGGTCCGCCTGCTCGCGAACTGGAACGACCGCTACTACCGCAGCGGCGACGGCAACGCGGCCGTCTACAGCGACCCCCGGCTGTTCCTCGACCTGAAGGCCCAGTACCGGGTCAACCGCCGCACCGAGGTCTACCTCGAGGTGATGAACCTCACCGACGAGTTCAACCAGACCTTCGTCCGCGAGGGCGGCCTCAAGTACAACAGCCAGAAGCAGGGCACGCTCTACGCCACCGGGCTGAAGTTCACCTTCTGACCCGCCCACCGCCCGCTACCCGCTCCCGCGTGCCGCCGCGGCCGGCTCAACCGATCTCCACCTGCTCCGCGGGCGCCGCGAGCCGCAGCTCGTCGCCGTAGGCCAGCCCGGGCACGAGCGGCAGCAGCAGCTCGAGGATGTCCGGCGTCTGGAAGTGCTCCGGCTTGGTCTCCGGGTGCGGGTGGTAGATCCAGCCGGCGATGGCGGGGGCGCCGGGGCGGAGGAGCCGCACGTCGGCGAACGAGAAATCCTCCGCCGGCTCGACCGGGTGCCACCGCACGCCGCGGAACGTGTGACGCGGCTGGCCGAGGCGCCAGCGCCGGGGGGCGACGCTGACGTTGACCGTGCCGGGATGGCAGCCGGCGAGGTCGAGGCCGCGCGCGAGGAAGTGCGGCCGCTGCATCGCCACCGTGCCGCCGGGGAACCGCGGGTCGCCGTTGAGCCCGGATGCGACGCGGTGCCCGGGGACGACGCGAGCGGTGAAAGTGGGCCAAGCGGAAGGCGGCGGGGCGGGAGTCACGGTCCCGGGATGGCCGCGGTACCGGGGCGCGTCGAGCCCGTGGCGGGAGTTTTTTTGTTAGCCACCCCCGCGCGCGCCGCCCACGGTGAAAGGAGGCCCGCCTCCCCGCGGCGCCGCGCCCCCTTCGCCGATGTCCCTCATCCTGTTCCTCGCCGTCTCCGCGGCTGTGCTGCTCCTCGCCTACCGGATCTACGGCCGGATTCTGGCCCGGTTCCTCCAGCTCGACGATGCCGCCCTGACGCCGGCACACCGCCTGCGCGACGGCCTCGACCACGAGCCGGCGAGCCGCAACTGGCTCCTGCCCCAGCACTTTTCCGCCATCGCCGCGGCGGGGCCGATCGTGGGCCCGATCCTCGCCGCGACCTACTTCGGCTGGTTGCCCGCGTGGCTCTGGATCATCTTCGGCGCGATCTTCATCGGGGGCGTGCACGACCTCACCACCCTCGTCGCCTCCGTCCGCCACGACGCCAAGTCGATCGCCGAGGTCGTCCGGCGCCATATGAACCGGCGCTCGTACCTGCTGTTTCTCGCCTTCATCTGGATCTCGCTCGTCTACGTGATCATCGCCTTCGCGGACGTGACCGCGGGCACCTTCGTGCAAAAGGCCTCGGTGGCGGACGCGGCCGCGCCGGGGCCGGCAGTCGCGACCTCCTCGATCCTTTACCTGATCCTGTCCGTGGTGATGGGTCTGTGCATGCGGAAGTTCGGCCTCGGCGAGGGCAAGGCGCAGCTGATCTTCCTACCGCTTGTGGTGGGCGCGATTCTGGTGGGCCCTTACCTGCCGCTGGACCTCGGGGCTCTCACCGGCGCAAGCCGCCCGCAGGTGCTCTGGGATCATGTGTTGTTGGGCTACTGCTTCTTCGCCGCGCTCTCGCCGGTTTGGCTCCTGATGCAGCCCCGCGGCGCCCTCGGCGGCTATTTCCTCTACGTGATCGTGATCGTCGGCGTCCTCGGCACGGTCATCGGCGGCCTCTCTGGCCAGCTGACCATCGCGGCCCCGGCGGTCTCGACCGCGAACCTGTTCGAGTTCAACGGCACCATTCCGCCGCTGATGCCCGTCCTCTTCATCACCATTGCCTGCGGGGCCTGCTCCGGTTTCCACTCGATCGTCGCCAGCGGTACGACCTCGAAGCAGCTCGACCGCGAGACCGACGCCAAGCCGGTTGCCTACGGCGGGATGCTCCTCGAGTCGTTCCTCGCCTGCATCAGCCTGGCGACGGTGATGATCCTCGCCAAACCCACCGGGCGCCCCGACCTGACCTACGCCGACGGCGTCGCGGTGTTCATGAACCAGGCGACCTTCGGCCTGATCTCGATCGACGTGGCCCGCCAGTTCGGTCTGCTCTGCTTCGCGACCTTCGTGTTCGACACGCTTGACGCCTGCACGCGCCTTGCCCGCTACGTGCTGATGGAACTCACCGGGTGGACGGGCAAGGCGGGGATGATGACCGCGACTCTGCTGACCCTCGCCGGCCCCGCGTTTGTCGTCGCCCTTCCCCCTGCGGTAGTGGGCGGGCAGCCGATCCCGGTTTGGCGCGCCTTCTGGAACCTTTTCGGCTCCTCGAATCAGCTGCTTGCGGCGCTCGCCCTGCTGGGCGTGACGGTGTGGCTGGGGCGGCGCGGCCGCTCGGTCTGGTACACCCTCGCGCCCACGCTATTTATGCTGGCGATGACGATGTGGAGCTTGGTGATCGCGGGGCAGGTGCACCTCGGCCGGCTCGCGGCGGGCACGGCCGTGATGGTGCACCACGTGGAGTTCACGGTGGTGATGCTGCTCGCCGCGATGGCGCTGTGGCTGGTCGCCGAGGCGCTGCTGCTGGCCCGGTCGCCGCGGCCGCCGGACACCCTCGCCCCCCAGCCCGGCCCGGCCTGACCCGGAACACGCTCTGGGTTTGCCACGGGCCGGCGCGCGGCGCTTCCTGTGACACCTTCCTTTTTCGCCCGTGGCCTCGTCCCGCCGTCCCTCCTCCCGTTCCCTGCCCCGTTCCGGGCGCGCCGTGGTTGACCACGGCTTCGTCCCGGTACGGGCGAAGCTGATTGAGGTCGCGGCGTTCCTCGACCGGGTGGAGCGTTACGCGGTGGCGGATGACTTCCGCTGCGCGGCCTTGCGTCGGGCGGCGGCCCTGCTGGTGGACGGCCGGCCGGCGCGCGCCCGGCGGATCCTGGAGCAGCTGAGCGACCCGACCACTCGGCCCGAGGCCGTCTCCACCGGCAAGGCGGCCCTCGGGGCCTGGGCGGGGCGTCCCGCGGCGGCGGCGAAACGGAAATCCTGACCACGATGCGCTTCATCGAGCCCCACGGCCACATGGTGAGCCGCACGACCGACGACTACCAGGCGATGGTGACTGCGGGGTGCCAGGCGGTCTGCGAGCCGGCCTTCTGGGCGGGCTTCGACCGCGGTTCGGCGGCCGGCTTCCGCGATTACTTCCGCCAGCTGACCGAGTACGAGCCGGCGCGGGCGGCGAAATTCCTCCTCCCGCACTACAGCTGGCTCTGCCTCAACCCGAAGGAGTCCGAGGACCTCGGCCTCGCGCGCGAGGTGCTCGCCCTGATCCCGGAGTTCCTCGACCGGCCGAACGTCCTCGGCATTGGCGAGATCGGCCTCAACCGGAACACCCGCAACGAGCTCCGCATCCTCGAGGAACACGTCGCGCTGGCGGTCCGCCACGACCAGCTGATCCTCGTCCACACCCCGCACCTCGAGGACAAGCTGAAGGGCACGCGCCTGATCCTCGACCTCCTGCGCGCGCACGCCGGCGTCCGGCCGGGCCGGGTGATCATCGACCACGTGGAGGAGCACACGATCCAGCAGGTGCTCGACGCGGGGTTCTGGGCCGGCATCACCCTCTACCCCGATTCCAAGTCCTCGCCGCCGCGCGCCGTGGACATGCTGGAGATCTGCGGCCGTGAGCGCATCTGGCTGAACTCCGCCTGCGACTGGGGCGTGAGCGACCCGCTCGCCGTGCCGAAGACCGCCCTTGAGATGCGGCGGCGCGGGCATAGCGAGGATTTCGTCGACGCGGTGCTGTTCCGGAACCCGGTGCGGTTCCTGTCGCAGTGCCCGAAGTTCACCGTGAGGGCGGAGCCGGCGGGCTGAGCGGACCCTTGCCGCGATGCGACTGCCGCAGGGCCAGCACCTCGCCTACTGCACCAACGTCCACCGCGGGGAGACGTGGGCGGAGACCCGGGCCGCGCTCGAGACGCACGTCCTGCCGCTGCGGCGGCGGGTCGCGCCCGGGGAGCCCTACGCGATCGGCCTGCGGCTCGGCGCGCGCGCCGCGGCGGAACTTGCGGCGCCCGGGGAACTGGCCGCGTTCCGCCGCTGGCTCGACGCGCACGGCAGCTACGTTTTCACGATCAACGGCTTTCCCTACGGCAGCTTCCACGGAACGCGGGTGAAGGAGCAGGTGTACGCGCCGGACTGGGCGACGCCCGAGCGGCGGACCTACACCGAGGGCCTGTTCCGCCTGCTCGCGGAGCTGGTGCCCGCCGGTGGCGAAGGGAGCGTCAGCACCGTGCCGGCCTCGTTCAAGGGCTTCATCGCGGCGGATCCCGCGCGGCGGCCGGCGCTGTTCCGCGAGCTGACCGCGATCGCGCGCTTCCTCGCGGATCTCGCGGGGCGGACGGGGCGCGACCTCCACTTGGGGCTCGAGCCGGAGCCGATTTGCCTGCTGGAGACGACGGCGGAGACGGTCGCGTTCTTCGCCGAGTGGCGGGAGCGGGAGCCCGCGGTGGACCGCGAGGGGCTGCTGCGGTTCGTGGGGGTGAACTACGATTGCTGCCACCTTGCGGTGGAATTCGAGGAGCCCGCCGCGGCGCTCGGGCGGTTGCGGGCGGCCGGGTTGCGGCTAAGCAAGCTGCACCTGAGTTCCGCCCTGCGCGTGCCGGCGACCCCGGAGGGTCGCGCGGCGCTCGCGGCGTTCGTTGAGCCGGTCTATCTGCACCAGGTCGTCGTCGGCCGCCCGGCGGACGGCACGGTGCGGCGGCGGTACGTCGATCTGCCGGACGCCCTCGCGGACGCGCGGCCGCCCGAACCGGGCGAGGAGTGGCGGGTGCACTTCCACATCCCGCTGCACGCGGCGCCCGGCGCGCCGTTCGCCGACACCCGCGACCATCTGCTCGGGGCGCTCGACTGGCTCGGCGCGCACCCGACGGCCTGCACGCACCTCGAGATGGAGACCTACACCTGGGAGGTGCTGCCCGCCGCGCTGCGGTTGCCCCTCGGGGAACAGCTCGCGCGCGAGTACGCGTGGACCCTCGGCGCGCTCGCCGCCTGCGGCCTCGCCCGCGCGCCCGCCGCGGACGGAGGACGGGACGCGTGAGCGGGCGGGGCGGCGGGCGGGCGGCCCTCGATCTGGCGCGCGCGGGCAATTTCCCCTCAGTCGCGAGCAACGTCCTCGCCGCGCTGGTGCTCGCGCGCGGGGGCGCGTGGCCGGCGCCCGGTGAGGCCGCGCTCGCCCTGCTGGCGGGCACGCTGGCCTACGCCGGGGGCGCGACGCTCAACGACGTTGCCGACGCGGCCTTCGACGCGCGCCACCGGCCCGAGCGCCCGATTCCCCGCGGGGCCCTCTCCCGGGGTGGCGCCGCGCTGCTGGGCGGGACAGAACTCGCCCTCGGGCTTGCGTTGCTCGCCGTCCTAGGCGCCGCGTGGCTCTGGGTCGCTGGGCTGGCTGCCGTCATCCTCGCCTACGACTGGCTGCACAAACGCTGGGCCGGCTCCGTGGTGCTGATGGCCGGTTGCCGTATGCTGCTTGGGCTGGCCGTGGCGAGCGGCGCAGGCTGGACAGGCGGGTGGGCCGTCGCGGCTTGGGTCGCGGCGCTGGGCGTCTACATTGTGGGCCTGAGCCTCCTCGCGCGCCGCGAATACCTGCCGGGCGCGCCGGCCGCGCGGCTTGGGCGCCTCGTCGGGCAATTGCTGGCCGGGATCCCATTCCTCGACGCCGCGGCTCTGGTCGTGGTCAACGCCCCGGGCCCCGCGCTCGCCTGTGCGCTCGCGGTCCCGCTCGGCCGCCTCGCACAGCGGCTCGCCGCGGCGGACTGACGCTGTTTCCGCCGCGTCAGGTCCCGTAGAGCCGGTCGCCGAAATCTCCAAGCCCCGGCACGATGTACTTGCGCTCGTTGAGGCCGCGGTCGAGGGCCGCCGTGTGGATCCGCGTGCCCGGGTGCGCGTGCTCGACCGCCGCGACGCCTTCCGGCGCACTCACGATCGAGATCAGGCGCACGCCCTTGCCGCCGTGAGCCTGCACCACGTCCAGCGCCTGCACGGCGGAACCTCCGGTCGCGAGCATCGGGTCGACGAGGAACACCGGTCGGCCCGCGAGAGGTGGCAGCTTGCAGTAGTAGCTTCGCGCCTCGGCGGTGGCGTGGTCGCGTTCGAGGCCGAGGTAGCCGACGCTCACCTCCGGGAACAGCTCGGTGAACGGCGCCACCATCCCGAGCCCCGCGCGCAGGATCGGGATGATCACGAGCGACTGGTGGCGCAGCACGGTCCCCGTCACCGGCTCGAGCGGCGTCTCGATCGCGCGGGGCTCCGTGGCGAGCTCGGCCGTGGCCTCGATCGCGAGCAGCAAACTCAGCTGGTGGGTGAGCGTGCGGAAGGTCGCCGGCTTCGTCGTGCGGTCGCGCAGGTGGGTGACGAGGTGCGCGGCGAGGGGATGGTCGAGGAGGTGGAGCGGCATCGGCGTTAGGGTTGCAACGTTAATGTATGACGGGTCGGGCCCGGGAGCAACGGGCTGGGCTCGCCGCGGACCCACGCGGTGTGGCCGGCCCGGTAATACGGCGAGAGCGGGTGGCCGCTCTGGCCGCCCGGCACCTGCAGGATCCCCGCCGCCTCGCGGCCGGGCGCGACCACGAGGCGTTCGCTCGCGCCGTTGGTGGGCGACTGGTAGCGCGGCAGGTCGCTGTCGCCCGGCAGCGGGTCGGCGGGCAGGTCCAGCCAGCGGCCGACGAACGGCAGGGCCCCGCTCAGCGGGTGGCGGATGGCGGCGCGGTTGCGGGCGCCCCAAGTGGCGGCGGCGGGATCGGAGCCGAGGGCGGCGAGCGCCGCGGCGGTGTCGTCGGCGGCCGCCGCGAGCAGCTCGTCCCAGCTCGCGTAGCGGGCATCGAGGAAGTGCATCGGCCGCTCCCGCAGCAGCGCCTGCAGGGCGGGCTCGACCTGCAGCCGGCGCGAGTCGAAGTCGGTCATCGCGTCGCTGCAGGGCGCGAAGACCGGCCCGAGCGCGCGCCGCAGGACCGCCTGGCGGAACTCGCGCACGAGGCGGTAGCTGATGGCCTCGGGGCTGGCACGGCCCTCCCAGACCTCCGCCCGCCGCCGCAGTTCGGCACGGGCGGGCTGGCCGGCCACGGCCTTCGGGGTGAGCACCGCGAGCAGGCGCCCGTGCCATGGCTGCAGGAACAGAGCCCGGTCGTCGAGCTGCACCGCCAGGAGGTCGCGCGGGGTCGCCGCGGTGAGGCGCGCGAGACCGTCGCGGACTTGGGCGGCCCGGGGCGGCGCCGCGTAGGCCCCGTCGCCGAGCCGCGCGAGCGCCGCGCCGCCCACGTGGCGCTGGTTCGCCGACCAGAGGCGCCCGGGCAGGCTCGAGTCGCTGCCGCGCACCACGGGCACCTCAGCGGCCGGCAGGTAGCCATCCCAGCGGCGGTCGCCGAAGCTCCACGTGACCGGCAGTCGGCCGTCGTACCCGACGCGGTGCGGCAGGCGCCCGGCGATGGTCCACGCGATGGCGCCGGTGCGGTCGCCGACGATCAGGTTCACGTGGGAGATCCCGGCGCGGTGCGCGCTGGCCACGGCCTCGTCCGTGGTGCGGGCCTGCTCCAGTTGCAGCAGCCCGAGGTTCATCGCCGCGGGATCGTGGGCCACCCACTTAAGGGCGAGGGGCCGCTCCCGGTGGTTGCGCCCGACTACTGGGCCCCAGACGGTCCACTCGTACTCCTCGGTCACGGGGTCCCCGCCGCGCACCGCGATGGTCTCGCGGCGGCGTTCGAGGCGCAGGAACTCGTCGCCGTGGCCGGGGGCCTTGTAGAGGTTCGGCGCGAGGGAGTTGGTCTCGACCGCGATCAGGTCCCCGCTGTCGACCTGCGCGTTGGTGAAGCCCCAAGCGATGTCTCCGTTGCTGCCGGCGACCACGAAGGGCGTGCCGGGCAGGGTGACGCCGGTAACGGTGCGGCCGCCGAAGGCGAGCGAGGCGCGGTACCAGATCGTGGGCACGGCGAGCCCGAGGTGCATATCGTTCGCCACCAGCGCCGCGCCGCCGGCCGCGAGGTTGCCCGCGAGCGCGAAGGCGTTCGAGCCGGGGCGTAGCTCGGGATCGGGGGCCGGGAACGGGAACGCGTCCGCGGGTGCGGGCTCCCGCCAGACCAGCCCGGGGGCGGCGGGCGCGGGTCGGGCGCTGAGCGGGCGCGCACGGAGGTTGATCAGCTTTGGCCCGGGGATGGGCGGGAGTGGCGCGACGGTGCCGTCGAGCGCGGCGTCGTCCGGACCGACCAGCGGGGCAAGCCACGCCAGCACCTCCTCGCCGTAGGTGTCGCGCAGGGTCATCAGGCTCCGCTCGTAGCGGCCGGTGCCGTCCTGCAGGTCGAGGACGAGGCTGTAGCCGACAAGGAGGGTGTCCTCGGGGCGCCAGGGTTCCGGCGTGGCGCGGAGGGCGAGGTATTCCCACGGGGTGGCGCCGAGGGCGGCGAGGCCGGCGTTGGCGCCTGCGGCGTAGGCCTCGAGGAGGGCGCGGTCGGCGGGGTCGAGGCGGGCCAGCACCTCCTTGGCGATGCGGCGGAACCCGTGGCGGCGCGTCTGGCGGTCCCGCGGCAGCGCCCGGGCGCCGGCGAGGGCGGCGAGTTCCCCGGCCGCCGCGCGGCGCAGGAGGTCCATCTGGAAGAAGCGGTCCTGCGCGTGCAGCCAGCCGAGGGCGCGGGTGGCGTCGACGCGGTCGCGAGCGCGGATGGTTGGCGTCCCGAGGTCGTCGCGCTCCACCGTCACCGCCGCGGCGAGGCCGGGCACGGTGGCGACCCCGTCGAGGCGGGGCAGGCTGGAGCGCAGGTGCCCGTGGAGCCAGAGGCCGGCCCCGAGGGCGACGGCCGCGAGGAGGCCGAGGGCGGCGGCGGCGAGGCGGAGGAACTTGGCGGCGACCGGGGGCATCCCCCGACCTTGGAAGGCCGCGCGCGGGGGCGCAAGGGGCGGCCGGAGTCCGGCTCAGCCGCGGCGCAGCCGGCCGAAGTATAGCCCGGTCGCGAGCACCCCGAGCAGCCACGTCGGGAAATTGATCCAGAGCTGGTGGAAGGGCACCGGGTAGTGGCGGCAGGCCCAGATGATGGCCGCGTGCTTCACCGCGATCAGGATCCACGCGACCATAATGAGCCGCTCAAGCCGGGGGTTCCGCACCGGCCGTGCGCGCACGCGCACCTCCTCGACGAACGCCTGCCGCACCGCCTCCGGCGGCGGGGGCCGGCGCGTGATGACGTGAAAGAGGTTGGCGAACACTTTGTGGAAGGGAGGCGATCCCGGCCCCTTTGCAACCCGCACCACGCTGCCAGGGTGACAAAGGAACAAAGTTGGGGTATGCTTTTTTAGGAATGCCAGCGTCGCTCCTGCTCCTCGCCCTCCTCTTCGCCGCCGCCCTGCCGGCTGCGCCCGCACCCGCGCCCGACGCGGACGCCCGGGTTCGCGTCGATTTCCGCGAACCCGCCGCCTTCGCCGATGCCGCCGAACGTTTCCCCGGCGACCCGCGCGACACCGCCCACCTCGACCGCCTGCGTGAACACCTCATGCGCGCCGCGGCCCCCCGGTTGTCCGCCGGCTACCGCCTCGACATCACCTTCACCGCGGTGGACCTCGCGGGCGAATTCGAGCCGTGGCGCGGGCCGCAGTGGGGCGACGTGCGCATCATCCGCGATCTCTACCCGCCCCGCCTCGGCCTCGAGTTCCGCCTCGCCGACGCCGCCGGCCGCGTCGTCCGCACGGGCCAGCGCGAGCTCTCCGATCTCGACTTTCTGATGAAGATCACGGGCGGCTTCCGCGACGATCCCCTCCGACACGAGAAGGCGTTGCTCGACGACTGGCTCCGCGCCGAGTTCCCGGGCCGGTGACGCCGTGGCCGCCCCCGCTGTCGCCCCGGCGCCCGCCGCCAAACCCGCGCGCCTCGACCAGTGGCTGTGGATGGTCCGGATCTTCCGGTCGCGCAGCCTTGCCGCGGACGCGTGCCGCGCCGGCAGCGTCGCGGTGAACGACCGGTTCGCGAAACCCGCCCGCGAGGTACGCCCCGGCGAATGCGTCTCGGTGCGGGACGGCCTCGTCACCCGCACGCTGGTGGTGGTGGCGTCGCCGCGCGGCCGGGTGGCCGCGCGGTGGGTGCCGGGGTTCTGCACCGAGACGACCCCTGAGAGCGAGCGGGCGAAGGCGCGCGAGGCGGGCGTGCGGCAGCTGCTGGCGCGCGAGAAGGGCAGCGGCCGCCCGACCAAGCGGGACCGCCGCCTGCTGGCCCGCCTCTTCGACTGACCGAAGCGCGGGGGCCGCGCGGGGGCGGGAAAAGCATCGCGGCCAGCGGGCCGCGGGCGTTGGCTGGCGGGATGAACGTCTTCTCAAAGTTCGAGACGGAGCTGGCCGTGCGGCCGGACGACATCGACCTGTACCAGCACGTGCACAGTACGCGTTACCTCGACTACGTGCTGGCGGCGCGCTTCGAGCAGATGGAGCGCCACTACGGGATGTCGATGCAGGCGTTCGCCGAGCGCGGCCTCGGCTGGTGGATGGCGACCGCCTCTATCCAGTACAAGCGGCCCCTCGGCTGGGGCGACCGGATGGTCGTCCGCTGCTGGATCGAGCACTTCACGGAGACCGGGTGCCGCGTGGCCTTCGAGATCGAGAAGCTCCCGCTGCGCAAGCGGGTGTGCGACGGGGCCTGCGACTACACGCTCGTCACGCTCGCGACCGGCCGCGCCACGCCCATCCCGGAGGACGTGCGCGCCAAGTACTCCATCTGACGCCGCTCAACGCCCGTGGAGCGCGGCCGGCAACTCGGGGATGCGGGCAACCACGACCTCGCGCGTGCGGCGGGTGATGCCGTAGATCACGCGCCCCTCGCTGCGGTCCCACGCCCACGACTGCCCCTCGAAGGGCACGTCGATGGTCGTTATGTACTCAAGGGTCGACCCCATCCGCGGTGGGCGCAGGACGTAAAGTTCCCGCGCGTCGTGGCCGGTCACGTAGAGCAGGCCGTCCTCGCCCCAGCTGCCGCCGGAGCAGCTGCTCTTGCCCCAAGTGGCGACCACCTGCGGCGGGAAGAGCCAGGATTCGAGCGGCTGCCACTGGTCGTCGAGGCGGGCGACGTGGGTCCACCGCTGGTCGAGGCCGGGGGTGAAACCCTGGTCGTTGTAGTGCGCGAAGCAGGCCCACCAGAAGCCGTCGCGCCGTTCCGCCCAGGTCAGCGAGCCGGGCCGCAGGCCGAGGCTCAGGCTGCGCACGGGGGTGAGCGTCCGCGGATCGAAGAACTCCAGCGAGCTCATCATTGGGACCTGCGGGAAGTTCGAGTGGGCGAGGACGAGCAGGCCGTCCTGGATGAGTCCGCCGTTGAGGTGGATCGTGGCGCCCCCGCGGGGACCGACCCATTCGGCGACCCGTTCCCCGGAGCGCTTGTCGTACTTGCCCACCACGAAGTTCCCGATGCCGTAGAAATGGTCCGCATCGACGGCCACGCCCTGGTTGGCTCCGCGGGGCCGCCACCGGCGCAACTCCTGCGCGACGAGGCCGTGGCGGGTCAGCTCCGGGGCGGGGGCGCGGGGCAGGGCGGCGTACCAGGCCTGTTCCGCCGCGCGCGCCGGGTCCGCGGCGGGCGGGGTCGCGTCGGGGTTTTTTGCGGCCGGGCTGCGCGGGGCGGCGGCACCCAAGAGGGCCGCCAGCAGGAGGAACGGGGGGCGGGAGCGGGCGGGCATCGGGGAGAGGGGGGCGCTGGCGGCGGGCCGGCGCGGGCGGGAGACTGGCCCCGGCGCGGGCGGGCGGGCGACGCCAAAGCTGGCCGTCACCGGAATTCTACCCGGGGTCCGGGCCGCGGTTGGCGGGCGCTCAGCCGTTCTTCTTGCCCTTGCCGGCGCGCGGGGCCGCGTCGGGGTGGGGCGGCTGCGGAAGGCCGTCATCGGGCTGGTCCCAAAGGCGGAATGGGTCGTTGTGGCGGCGCATCTCGGCGAGGAGCAGCGCCTGCATCTCGCGGAGTTTGGCGGCGTGGCGCGGGTCGCCAGCGAGGTTCACCTGGTGCGGGGCCGGGCGGCGGCCGGTCAGCGCAAACACCGCGGGATCGTGGTGCGCGGCGAGGAACTCGTCGGGGTTCTCGCGAAGGTTGAACAGCTGGAGCTCGCGCACCTTGCCGCCGAGGACGTCGTGCTGGACGAGTTTCCAGTCGCCGTGGCGGACGGCGCGTACGCCGGGCCGGGTGCCGCCGCAGTAGACGCCGTAGAGGGTGTCGCGGACGGTGGCGGCGCGGCCCTCGAGCACAGGGCGGAAGCTGCGGCCCTCGTTGGTGGCGGGTGCGGGGATACCGACGAGATCGCAGTAGGTGGCGAGGAGGTCGGTCAGGTAGACGTTGCCTTGGGCGCGTGAGCCCGGGCGGATCCCCGGCCCCTGCACCAGCAGCGGCACGCGCCAGGTGTGCTCGTAGAGATTCTGCTTCCCCTGCAGGCCGTGGCGGCCGATGGCCATCCCGTGGTCCGCGGTGTAGAAGACGTAGGTGTGCTCGAGCTCGCCCATCGCCTCCAGCCGGCGGAGGACGCGGCCGAGCTGGGTGTCGATGTTCTCGCTGCAAGCGAGCTGGCGGCCGATCTCGTTGCGGATCGTGGCCGGGTCGCGCCGTTCCCAGACGCCGCTGACGGCGACCTCGTCGCGGAGGCCTGGATGTCCGTGGGGAAACGGATGCGCGGGCAGGTAATTGGCGGGCAGCGGTGGCTGGCGCGGGTGGGTGTCGGGCGGTTGCGCGAGGTCGGTGTGGTTGGTGGCCCCGTACTGCGCGAGCAACTCGGGCTTGCCGTCGCGGGTGTCGTGCGGGTGGGAGAAGCCGAAGTGGATCAGGAACGGCCGGGCGTCGGAGGCGGCCACGCGCTCGTCGAGGTAGGCCAGCACCTGCTCAGCGTGCCAGGCGGAGCCGGAGGCGTCGTCGCCGCCGCGCTTGGTGGCGTCGCGCCGCACTTGAAAGAGGCGGTTCGCGGCCTCGTAGCTGTTGCCCACCTTGCAGGTCCGCATCGTCGCGTAGCCCGCGCGGTTGAAGACCGCGGCCAGGGTGTGATCGGGCAGGTCGGGCGGGACGAGCGTGGGGTTGCTGGTGTGGGGATTCGCGCCGCGGCCGCTCCCGTCCGGGATGTGCCACACCGTGCGCCCGCTCATCATCATATGCCGCGAGGGCGTGCAGACGCCCCCGACCCAGGAGCCCATATGGTAGGCGCCGTCGATGACCATCCCGCGGGCCGCGAGCCGGTCCAGCTCGGGGGAGCGCAGGACCGAGGCGGGATCGTAGGCCTTCAGGTCGAAGGGGGACTGGTCGTCGACGACGACGATCAGGAGGTTGGGCCGGCGCGCGGCGGGCGCGGGCTCCGCGGCGGGGAGCAGGGCCGGCAGGAGCAGGGCGGTGGCAAGGGCAAGGGCGGGACGGATACGCATCGGGGTGGGGGAGGCCCGAGCAAGCGGCAACGCAGCCGCCGCGGCAAGCGCGCGGCGCGCCGACGGGGCCGTCAGCCCGTGGCCTCGCGCACGAGGTCGGCGATCCCGTCCGGCAGCGGCAGGGCCGCGGCGGCCGCCTGCGCCGCGGGACTCATCTTCCGCCAGGTCTTGCGGAGGATATCCACGAACTTCTCGCGCGGGTAATCCGCGTGCCGCGCGGCGAACGCGCCGATCTCGTTCTCGAGGAACACGAGGCACGCCGCGTCCTCCAGGACCTGCGTGCCGGGGTTGGTGCGGAGGCCGGTCTTCGACACCCACGTCGCGACGTCCGCCGCCTCGGTGGCGTCGACGCCCGCCGCCAGCAGCAGCTCCCGCGCGCGTTCCGCCTGGCGCGTGTAAAGCGAGCGGCGCCACGCGAGGTAGCCCGCGCGGCCCTCGGGGAAGGTCGCCCGCGGCACCCGCCAGCGCTCGAGGTGCTGGGCGCGCGCGGCGAGGCGCAGCGCGGCGCTTGCCGGGTCCGCCAGCCGCGCGGCCCACGCCTCCATCCGGTCCGCGTACACCAGCTCCGCCGCGCGCCCGTCCGCCGCGCGCTGCGGGTCCGCGGCGTGGGCGGCGTCGATCAGCTGGCGGGCGCGGGCGTGGACATCCATCGGCCGGAGCACACGGAAGCGCGCGGCCGGGTCAAGCGGGGGCCCGTCGCGCCGGCTTGCCTGCGGCGGCGTCCGGGCCACGCTCCCGCCCCAATCCCCGCCATGCAAACCCCCGCCTCCCGGCGCGCCGTCGCGGCGCTGGCCCTGCTCCTGCCCGCCGCGCTCGCCGCCCAGACCGCCCCGGCTCCCGCCGCCCCCCGGCCCGCCGACCCCGAGCGCCCCGTGGTCGAGCTCTCCCCTTTCGAGGTGCGCGCCGACAACGACGTCGGGTACCAGGCCGCCAACACCACCAGCGGCAGCCGCCTCAATTCGCGCCTCCGCGACACGCCCGCCGCCGTCGCCGCGTTCACCCCCGAGTTCCTCGCCGACATCGCCGCGACGAACCTCGAGGAGATGATGGCCCACGCCACCAACATCGAGATCGACGTCGAGGATGCTAACGCCGGATTCAACAATCCCCAAGGCCGCGGCGCCGACGGCAACGACTACCAGTTCCGGATGCGCGGCTCCCCCGCCGGCGCGTCCCGCGACTTCGTCGAATCCAGCGTCCCGGTCGACCTCTACAACGTCGAGCGGGCCGAGGTCGCCAGCGGGCCCAACTCCATCCTCTTCGGCCTCGGCCAAGCCGGCGGCCTCGTCTCCCTCTCCGGCAAGCGCGCCAACCTGCAGCGCACGCGCACCACCCTCAAGGCGATGCTCGGCTCTTGGGCCTACGAGCGCTACGAGGCCGACCACAACGAGGTCCTGCTCCCGCGAAAACTCTCCCTTCGCCTCCTCGGCCTCTACCAGAACAGCCAGGGCTGGCGCTACTGGGACTTTACTGACCAAGCCCGCTGGAGCCTTGCCGCCGCCTACCAGCCCTTCCGCCAGACCACCATCCACGTCTCCTTTGAGAAGGGGCAGATGGACAACAGCCTCACGATGGGCTGGAACGCCGCCGACCAGGTCACCTCCTGGTGGGACGGCGGCCGCCGCGTCTTCGACGGCACCGCCGTCCCCGCCGGCTCCGGCACCGCCCGCTTTAGCGCCAGCAACAACCGCTTCACCTTCAGCCAGCAGACCGGGCTCGTCACCAACCTCCGCGGCGAATTCCAGTCCGTCGGCCGCTTCGGCGTGGAGACGCTTCTGCCGCCCTCGGTTTCACCCTACGATTACAACCTCACCGGGCCCGGCGGCGTGCGCCACCAGACCTTCAACTCGCGGCAGATCATCGTCCAGCAGCGCCTCCCCGCCCAAGTGAGCGTCGAGCTCGCGTGGTTCCGCAACCACAACGACGTCGAGGCCCACGGGCTCGCGGTCGCCGGCGGCAACCTCCGTGGCGACCCCAACTTCACCCTGCCCGCCTCTGACGGCTCCGCGGCCACCGTTCCCAACCCCCACGCGGGCCAGCTCTACTTCGAGTCAAATTGGTTCAAGGACTGGATCGTCACCGACAACGAGATCCTGCGCCTGAGCGCCGCTTGGGAGGGCGGTCGTTCCAATCGCTGGTTCGGCCGCCACCGCGTCGCCGCGCTCGGGGAGCGCTCCGAGCAGGACCGCCTGCGCCGCTGGCGCGACGAGATTTTGGTGGATGACACCAACACGCCGATCACCAACGCCGCCAATGCCGAGAGCGACCCGAACAAGGTGACGCGCCGCAACTACGTCGATCCTGCTGACTACCGCACTTGGTACGGCAGCGATGGCAGCCTGCCGATTGCACCCTTCACTTGGAACAGCAAGCGCTACACCAGCACCTACGCCTCGCGCGCCCGCGCCAACACCCACTCGGTCAAGGAGATCAGCTCCCTGATGTTCGCCGCCCAGAGCTTCTGGTTCCGCGACCGGCTGGTGACGACCCTTGGCGTCCGGCGCGACGCGATCACGTTCCGCAACGCGCAGGAGGCCCGCATCCTTGAGCCCCGGCACCCGCGCGTGCTCTCCAAGGAGGTTGCGGTCGGTGAGTGGTATTTCGACGGCCGCTACGTGCGGCACGAGTACACGCCGACCACCTTCACCGCGGGCGCCGTTCTCCACGCGCACCGCCGCCTCTCCCTCTTCTGGAACGCCTCCCGCAACAACGGCCAGCCCCGTTTCGACCGCACCGTGCTCCCGACCGGCGACGTCCCCGAACCCACCGAGGGCCGCGGCCGCGACCTCGGCTTCATGCTCGAGGTTCTCGGCGACGACCGCCTCTTCCTTCGCGCGACCTGGTACCGGACGGAGCAGCTCAACGACTCGCCGATTCTGCCGGGCAGCAACGCCCTCGGCGTCGACAACCTCACCGCGATGCTCGGCGCCCTGCTCTCCGCGGGGAAGATCAGCCAGGCCGACTACGACCGCCAGGCGATCACCTGGACCTCCGCGACGATCGACGTGCTGACCAAGGGCGTGGAGGTCGAGGTCGTCGCCAACCCGACGCGCAACCTCACCCTGCGCGCGAGTTACGCGCACTCCGAGCGGCAGCGGCAGAACTTCTTTACCGAGGTCTTCGCCTTCTTCGACCCCCGGGTGCCCGAGTGGCGCCGGCTCCTCGCGGGCAATCCAGCCGAGCTGGCTGCGCTCGAGACCGCCGCGCGGGAGCTCTACAGCGAGCTCGATTTCCAGGTCGACCGCCAGAACTCGCCCTTCGGCTCGCGCCCGCACAAGGCCAACGGCACCGCCCGCTACCGCTTTAGCGAGGGGCGCCTCAAGGGTGTGTTCGTCGGCGGGTCGATCCGGTACAACGGCAAGAACTTCCTCAGCTGGCACAAGCCCACCGGCTACATCTACTGGGGCAATGAGACGCTCCTCGGCGACGTGTTCGCCGGCCATCGCTTCCGCGTCCCCGGCGCCCGCGTCAACGCCACGGTGCAGCTGAACGTGCGCAATGTCGCCAACTCGTACCTGGCCAACATCGGCCGCTACAACGACAACTACACTGGCGTGCGCCGCATCTACCTCAACGAGCCGCGCAGCTTCCGCCTGACGACCACGCTGGAGTTCTGAGCCGGGCCCGAGGCGGGCCCGCGCCGTCCGATCCGCGACCTCTGCCCCGCCGCCGCCCACGCGAGGCGGCGGCGGGAAGGGGGGCTCACTTGCCTCCGGCCCAGCGTACCGCGTTGGTCAGGAGGGAGCGGAACGCGGGGTGGTCATGCACGCGCTCGTCGTGCCCGAGGGTGATGCCCACGACGCGGGCCTGCTCGTGGCGGGTGATCCACGCGACCGGGTGCGGCTGCTGGAACTTCTGCGAGGGCGAGCTCTCCGCCAGCACCTCGATGGGCGCGGTACCCGCCGGGATTTTTTCCGGCTCGGCGTTCATATAGTAGAGTTCGTCGATCACTGCGAAGCTCGCGGGCACGCCGCGCATCACCGGGTGCTCCGGCTGGCGCACGTGCACGGTGTAGGGTCCGAGCTTATCGTGGCCGCGGGAACCGCCGCCGACTAGGCGGGCGTTCAGCTCGGGCCACCGCGGGAACGCGTACCAAGTGCCCGGGTGCAGCATTACGATGCCCTTACCGGCGGCGGCGAAGGCGAACACCGCCTGCCGGTAGGCCAGGGTGTCGAAAAACATCCGGTTCACGCTGATCACCGCCACGTCCGCCTCCGGCAGCACCGCCGCCGCTTGGTCGCGGTCTTCGGTGTAATGTACGGTGAAGCCCGCCGCGCGCAGCGTCGCGCTGTCGGTCGCGCCGAAGAACTCGTTGAATTTGTGCGAGCTGCCGCCCGCGATGAGGAGGACGCGGGTCTTGCCCGCCTCCCAGCGCACGGGCTCCGTCGGCGGCAGCGGGTGGTCGTTCTTGCCGCCCTCCTTCGGTCCGTCGCCCGCCGGGGCCGCGTTGGCGGCCGGAGGGTTCGCTGCGGTCGCGGCGGCGACCTGCTTCACCTTGCCGCCGCTGCCCTTCTTGGTGGGTGCGGGTGCGGCGGCGCCGGCCGCGGGGGTCGGGGTGCTTGAGGCGGCGAGGTACGCGATCATGTCCCGCAGGCCGGCCGCGCCCAAGCCCTCGAGGCCTTCCGGCATCAGCGAGCGGCGGGTGTTTTCCCGGTTGGCGATGTCCGCCAGCCGCACCTCGGTGTCCCCGCCTTGGTTGCGCAGGGTCAGGCTTGCGCCGGTCTCGGCCACGATCACGCCGACGAGCGTCTCACCCTTCCGCGTGGTCAGGTTCCACTGCCAATAATTCGGCTCCACCTGCCGGTTCGGGTCCACGATGTGGGTCAGCAGCTCCTGCGGGCTCTTGCTGCCGATGCCGGCCAGCGGGGGCCCGACGTCGCGCAGGCCCACGTCACCGTACTTGTGGCAGATCGCGCAGGCCGCCGTGAACAGCGCCTTCCCGTTCGCCACGTCGCCCGCCTTGGTCACTTCGGGCATCAGCTGCGCGATGAGCGCGTCCTTCTCGCCGCCGCCGGCCGCGCTGAGCGCCGCCGCGGCGCCTGCCACCCCGCGATTAGGGTGCGTCCGCAGCCGCGCGAGGTTGCCCGGGCCGACCTCGGCCACCGGCACCGTCCCGGCCTTGATGGCTTCGACCAGCGCGAGGGCTGACTCCGGCCGCCGCACGATCTGCTCGAAGATGCCCGGCGAGCGCGTCGCGCGGAACGCGGCCACCAGCACGGCATCGGCATCCTTGCCCGGCGCGGCGCCGAGCGCCTGCACGAGGGCTACACGCAGGAGGGCCGGGGTAGCGGGAGCCGCGAGCAACTCGCCCAACGCGGTGAGCGCGTCCGCGCGGGTGCGCGGGAAGGTGAGCAGGCTGGCCGCCAGCTCCCCGCGGCGCGCGTCCGGCTGGGCCGCGTCGGTGAGGTCCCGGAGCATCTGCCGGGTGACGCCCTCGGCGGCGTCCGCGAGCTGGCCGGTGCGGTCCCACTTGGCCACCAGTGGCAGCGCGGCCGCGACGGTGTCGGGGGAGGCGAGGAGGCGCTGCAGGAGGCGGGTGGTGGTGTCGTCGACTGAGGCGGGGGCCTCGAGGGCAGCGAGGCCATGGAGGAGGGCTTTCTTCACCGGGAACGCGGCGGCGGGCGCGTTGGCTGCGGCCTGCACCAGCGCGGTCGCTTGGCCGGCGGGCAGGGCGGGCGCGAGCGCGGCGACGAATGGCGCGAGAGCCGCGGGCTGCGGCGCTTGGAGCGCGAGCAGCACGTAGTCGTGGGCGCGGGCGACCGCGGCGGCGACGAGCGCCGAGCGAATCCAGTCATCGTCTGCGGCCGCGAACTCGGCGAGGACGGCCTCCTGCTGGGCGCGGGTGGTGGCGGCGCGGGCGACGGCGTGGCGCTGCTCCGGCAGGCTGCCGATCGGGCCGCGGTTGATCTGGGTGAGGGCGCGGGCACCGGCGGCGCCGTGGTTCTCCTGCACCAGACGCCAAGCGGTCTTGCGCACATGGGCGTTAGGGCTCTGCTCGATCGTCCGCGCGAGGCCAGCGAGGTCGCGGCGGTCGAGGGCGGGTACCGGCAGCGGCTTCGCCTCGCGGTGGTCGACGCGCCAGATGCGCGCGAAGTAGTGGTCGCGGTCCGGCCGCACCGCGGCGTTGGCCGGCCCATGCTGCGGCCCGCGGGTGTCGTTGTGGATCACCGCCTGATTGTAGAAGTCGATCACGTACAGGGCGCCGTCCGGGCCGACGCGTGTGTCAATCGGCCGGAACCAGAGGTCGCGGCTGCGGATGAACTCGGTCTGCTCGCGGCCGGCCTCCTTCTCCGTGCGGTAACTGGTGCCGTCGCGGCGCACGAACTGATGGTGGACAATGTTGAGGGTCGGTTCGCCGGTGAAGTAGCTGTAGTTCCACTTCGCGGGCCAAGTGCCCCCCTCGTAGACGGCGCAGCCGGAGGCGGCGGTGAAGCGGCCCACCTGGTCGATCTGCACGTAGGCCTGCTCGGGCCACTCGATCGCGGGGTAACTCCGCTGGTTGGTGATCATTCCCTTCCAGGTGGTCGCCCCGGGCATCTTGCCCCGCGCCAGCACGGACTCGGGCCGGAGGCTGTGGAAGAACACGGTGCCGCTGGTCGGCTGCGTCCAGAAGATCTGCCCGTCCCAGGTGGTCTCGAGGCCCCAGGTGTTGCCGTTCTTGGAGTTGTACTGTTCAAACGCGGAGCCGTCCGCCTTGAAGCGCACGACGCCGCTACCGCCCGGGCCGAAGGTGCGCCCGCCCTCCCCCGCGGCGACGTCGCCCTGCGAGTAGCCGTGCGTCGCGTAGATCCAGCCGTCGAGGCCCCAGCGCAAGTTGTTGATCACCGCGTGGGTGTCGCGGATGCCGAGGCCGGTGTAGAGCCGCGTGCGTCGGTCAGCCTCGTCGTCGCCGTTGGTGTCCTCGAGCAGCCAGATGTCCGGCGCGGCCGCGGCGATGACGCCGCGCCGGTGGAAGACGAAGCTGGTCACCAGCTCCAGCCCGTCAGCGAAGACCTTCTTTTTGTCCATCACACCGTCACCGTCGGTGTCGCTCAGGATCGAGATGCGGTCCTCGGGGACGCGGTCGACCTTGGCCCCGCGGAGGTTCCCGCTGTCCTTCCAGGGCTCGGTGACGGGGGTGCGGCGGCCGTTGGGGTACTCGGGGGTCTCGGCGACCCAGAGGCGGCCGCGCTCGTCCCAGTCGAGGTTCATCACCTTGTTGATGAGGGGTTCGGCGGCGACGAGGCTGACCTTGAACTCGGGGTGGACCTCGAGCTTGGCGGCGGCGGCGCGGGGGTGGGTGGGGCCGTCGGCCGGGTAGCGGAGGCCGTCGCCGAGTTCCTCGGGGCGGCAGAGCTCGTCGACGTTGGCGCGCTGGCCGGCCCAGGCGATGCCGCGCAGGAGGAG
>Ga0194116_10001860_pt1 | contig 28781 bp, 30 predicted proteins | sample TA2MahsurfametaG_4_FD_148617 | JGI IMG/M metagenome (GOLD analysis project Ga0194116, IMG submission 148617) | Freshwater microbial communities from Lake Tanganyika, Tanzania - TA2015008 Mahale S9 surface | ecosystem: Environmental > Aquatic > Freshwater > Lake | place: Tanzania: Lake...
GTTCGGAGAGGGGGCGTGAATGAAGACGCTGGGCTAAAAATGATTCGCGAAAAATTGGAGCTTTTAGGTATTCCAATTGTTGTCAAAGGAACGGAATATCCAATTACGCAAATTGTTATGGATATTTTCCCTAGAAAAATACGTAGCGATGTTAGAATAAATATTGAACAATTTGAAGAAGGAGATGATGCAGAAGAACCGGATGAAATCACCCTTTGGAACGATAAAATAATTTTTGCGGGGAATCACGCTGTTATGATTCAGAGAATTATTGATTATGATTATTATGTTGGAAAAAATGAAACAGATATTTTATGTATATATGATGAATTTGTTGAATCAAAAACACAAACATTTTTCTGGGGGGCTAAGAGAATTATGGTTCCAATTACGAATAGTATTCCCCGGATAGAAGAACTATTGGGAAATAAAACGGCTACTGTTTATAATTATGCTTCTGTTCGTAGTTATGAAGGAATAATTCATAAATTAGTAGGAATCAAAAATATTCGCACATTCTATGTAATAGCTGAAGGAATCCCCGAAAGAAAAACAATCCAAATGCGCGAATTTTTGAAAAAAAATGGTAAATCATTACTGGGACCTTCCTCAGTTGGAGCTATTAAAGCTGGAATAAATGGACATCGAATTGGAAATGTTGGTGGGCTGATGGAGCACATCCAAAAAGTAAATTTGGCTCAATATGGAAATGTCGCCGTTATTACGAAATCTGGGGGGCTACTCAATGAGATGATACATTTTTGCAATAATATTGGGCTGGTTATTGGAGAAGCCGTTTCCATTGGAGGTGACGCATATTGCGGCATTAGGTTTGCCAATTTAGTAAAATATTATGAGACCGTGGATGGAATTAAATTAGTTATTATGCTGGGAGAAACTGGTGGAACTGCCGAAATAGATGCTGCGGGCTGGTGGAATCGGAATAGCAAAAAGATGCTTGTTGGCTGGTGTTCTGGGACGAGTGAGAAGAGTTTTGGCGATCAAATCGAATTTGGTCACGCTGGAGCATGTGCTGGTTCTCACAAAGAAGAGGCGAATTATAAAAATAATTGGATGCGGAAATTAGGAGTTATTGTGCCGGAGACATTTGAAGAATTGGGGATGGTTTTACAGCCTTTACTATATAAATTTGTTAGCAAATATGGGAAAGGTCGAAATGTTCCAATGGACCTTGGAGATGCCATAAAAGGTGGTCACGTTCGCATTAGCCCTAGCATTATTACCGGGATGACGGATGAAAGAACGGATTTAAAATATCGCGGCGAAGTTATTGACCAGGTTGTTGCTATAAAATTTAGCATTGGATACACTGTTGCAAATCTATGGCTGAATTGTCAGGTGGATGATTGGGCAGCGGAATTTATTGAAAAATCACTTGTTATTATGGCGGACCATGGACCCGCCGTAAGTGGTGCTCAGAATACGATTGTGACTGCGAGAGCAGGCAAAGGATTAGTGGAATCTTTGGTGTCTGGATTACTGACCATTGGACCTCGTTTTGGGGGTGCTGTTGCGGATGCTGCTAGAGATTTCTATGCAGCTTTTGCTACAGAAAGTGCAGCGGATTTTGTTGCACGAAAGAAGAAGGAAGGAAAACTAATAATGGGTATTGGTCATCGGGTGAAATCAAAATATAATCCGGATAAAAGAGTGGAAGTAATACGGAAATTAGTAGAATGCAGCTTCCCACAGAAAAAAGTATTTTCATTTGCTCTGGAAGTAGAAAAAGAAACTCTAACCAAAAAAGCTAGCCTCATTTTGAATGTTGATGGGGCAATTGGAGCCGCACTTGCTGATATTCTAATAAATTACGGCAGGGAAAGTTCTATTTGTGAGGGCGATATTTTGAATGGATTTTTTGTTTTGGCGCGAACAATTGGATTTATAGGGCATTATAATGAGCAACGGAAAAATAGTTTATTCCGTGCGAATAATTGGGATGTTGATTACTTGTAGAAATGATAGAGTAAGAACGCACCAAAAACAAGTATAATTTGGATAAGATAAGTATTCTTTGTTTTCATTCTAAGTTTCAAATCATTGATAATATTTTCTTGAATAATCGTTCTATCTCTATATTTTTTGAGCTTTGTTTTATAGTCTTCCTCACACTCTTTGCATCCTTCAAGGACATCATTGAGGTGGTCTTCTTTATCACGTAATTCTTCAATCGTTTTTTCCATTGCACCAATTTTTTCTTCATATTTTGCAATTCGATCAACATTGCGATTGTTCTCAATCAACATATTCATAAATTTGGCTTTCTGTCTTTCTTCATCACATAAGAAAAAGTCATCAATAGCTTCTACCATTTTGGCTTGTTGAATCATTTTTGTATAAGTTGCCATTTCTTTGGCATCATTTTTTTCTTTCTTATTTGTTCCTAGTTTGTCGATGACATCTTCGTAAAGCTGTTCAATACCTTCTCTGGTGCTTTTAGCAACTTCAGATTGGAGGTCTTCTGGTCTTACTCTTTTGCAAAAAATAGGAGCAGAAGGAATATATTCTTCATTGTCTGAATTGTGGGCTGACATTATTGGCTGATTCTTTTTGTATGTGAATATATTATTTAAAAAAATTTATTCAATTTTTTTATTTAAAAAAAAAATAATATTATATACAATAATGGGTCAAAATAATAGACCAAAGCGAACTTATGAAGAAACACATAAAACAAAGGAGGAGAGATCAGCTGAAATTAAAAATTTACTGAAAAAGCTGAGTGATCTGGAAATCACTGCAAAAACTCCAGGTATGATTGATTTTTTGAAACATACAAAAGAGTTTATTGATGATGGTCAGTTTTGGGATGGACATATCCCTTTGAAAGGTACCCATAGGGTATTATATGGGTTTCTCACCAATAAACGAGGAATTGTGTCTGACATAACGCTCAAATATGTTAAAGACATAGACTGAAAAATATCTCCAAATTATCCTCTTCCACGTGCTCAATATTATCCCTGAAAAAGTTTAATTTCTCTATGATTTCGTCATTCGTCAAATAATCGTCTAAATCTTCATAATATTGTATCAATTGCTCAAATTTGGTATTCAATTCTTTCAAATCAATATCTAGCATTAGGCAGACTTTATCATAGAAATAATCGCTCTGAATGGATACATCTTGGTCATAATTTTTAAACAAATAATTGGCATGGATGAAATTACAAATAACCTTCATTTCGTTATATGTTAGAATATCCTTGAATTTTTCGAAATTGGAGTTCATCCAATGGTTAATATAATAATATATTAACTCCTTCTTTTTCAATCGGAGGTCTTCCTCCAATTTTTTTATTTCTTCTTCCAAATTCTTAATTTTTTTACTCATTGCGGCGAGGATACTAGTATAGGTATTTTATTTTTAATTCAAAAAATATTTATAAAAGTCCTTCCTGAAATAGCTGAACATTCTCCATTCGATCTGAAATGAGCTCCAGAGTGTCGCCGCAAAAAGGCGTTTCATCTTGTCGCTCTTAAGGGCGCGTAAAATTTTCTCCAAGTTCTGCTTTTTGTCCGCAATTGCCATTGCATGTTCCGTCATACAATATTCGCCTTTTTTGTTAAGAACGGCGCTGTGGGGACCACTATTGCCGAAAATAACTTTCGGGATGTCGAAATGTCCACGGTCTCTTTTGGCACTATAGAAATACCGTGTGCCTTTTTGGGGCGTCGTATGCACGCACAAATACCGATATTTTGCGGACTTTTTGGCGCTCATATTGGCGCGTTTGGATAGATACCGGAGGTCAAATATTATATCCAATTTTGGTTTTCTTGGGGAATTTTCTAAAAGGCTTTTTATAAATTTAAAGTCGAAATTGGGAAGCCAAGGGTATGTCGTGAGGTTGATATTGGCTTTTTTGCCTAATTGGTCAATTATTTTTGTTGGGCGCGTAGCCGGAATATGTCGTATCAAATAAAAATCATATCTTGTGTGTGCATTGAAATATTTGACTCCATCCTTTATATCGTGTATTTCCAGAAAAACCATTTGATTGTCACGCGTCATCAATTCCCACAGCCCTGAATTTATGGAATTGGGTGGATTTGGTTTTCGCCATGAAGGCGGAGTCACGTAGAGTAGGTAGCCTTTTGGTAGTAGCCATTTTGTTAGAGCTAAGCGAATAAAGTGCTGGTAAAGTGTTGAACCAACACCTTTTTTACCACTAATATTATAGGGTGGATTACCAACTACTAAATTAAATTGAATACTAATAGGCAGTTCAAGGGAATCCCCAGTATAAGCGTTTAATTTATAAATATCGGTTGGATCTAAGAGCTTTTTAAGTTTTCGAATATTCGCAGCATTAATGTCGGCAAAATAGAGAATATTTTCAACAATATGTTTATATCTTTGTTTGCGATTAGAGAAATAAGGTGTTAAACTTTTCATAAGAATTTTTATCATATCAACGATAAACCCTCCTTTTCCAACAGCGGGTTCGAATATTTTGTTGGATTTATTCTTCCAAAATGACAGCGGAATAGTTTTTAACATTTGAGAGCGAATTGTGTGTGGAGTTCCATATTCCGCATATTTTATTTTTTCTTGATTTGTTGAATTGATATTCATACTATAATTGGATAAAATATATTTTTATAATTTTTTTTTGGTTTATCCCATTTTGGAATTACAAATTCAGCACTCTTCTTCAACTTCAACTTTTTTTGAAAATGAAACCCTCAATGGAAATGCTCCATTTTTTTCCATGAATTCCACCCAATATTGTAATGGGGTTTGCAGTAAGTGGGGAAGCATTTGCATATTTGCTTTGCAAAATTCCACATTTTGTTCTGAATCGTCTTCAACAGAAATTGCCCGAGCAAATCCTTTTTCAACAAATTCATCATTTTGTGTGTGCAATTCAGGTCCACTAGTTCTAACAAAACAAACTCCTGATGAAGCTTTTTTCATTCTCCCGATGGACTCAAGAAAGACAATACAAATTTGACCTTCAGGGAGATCTTGAATTCCATTCTTATCAAAAATTGGGTTTCCTCCGCAATCATAGAGAAATGAAGGCATTGCCTTTATTTCATGAGAATACTGAAGAAAGTTCTTCATTGTTGAAATGTTCCATCCTTCAGACACTCGAAAGATGAATGCATTTGGAACCACTTGTTTTCCTCCTGATGGTAATTCATCACCAAGAGCATTTGAAATTCTTTTGGATGCTCCTTGATGGGCATCAAATGGAATTGATGCATTCACAGAGCCACAAAGCTCATTGTAAAGCTCCCAACCACTCATGAGTAGCTCAGGTCTATCATCCTGTTTAGCAATTTCTCGCCTTAAAAATAACAGCATTTCCTGAACATCAGTGGGGGATGGGTTCTCTGCAATGGGCAGTATGTACTTCTGTGAAGTGTACCACTGTGCAAACGAAATTATGTCTTTTTTGTCACAAAAATTTTGGGCTCTCGCCTTCCACAAAAATTGTCCAAACAAGTTGTTCGGATTTTTAGGAGGTTTGGCTCTAGCTTGAGGTTGTTGTTCTTGTTCTTGTTTGTAGTTTTCTTGGAAAACAGCTAGAGCACGGTCAACATTAGCTTGTTCAAATAGTTTTCCTTTTTCTTTGCGAACTGGCGGATTTTCCGTACTATAGGTATTTGCGAAATCCACAACTTTTTTATACACGACATGGATCTTGTGTTCTTTTGCAGAGGACATAATTATGGAAACAATGGCAGACACGAATGCTGCATGTTTTTGTCCTCCTGCAGAATCATTACCAACCGCTGGTGGGTTTTGTGAGCACGGGTCTCTATCGCCACCTCCAGCAGCTGGATTCTTCAAAAAATTAGGGTTTGTACCCTTTTGGTTTCCTCCTGTGTTCTTCGACATTCTCTGGATAATAAATAAAAAATAAACATTAATTTACCATCAATTTTTTTATAAAATAAATAAATTGAGATTTGATTATTCTCCCCAATCACAATTTTTGCATACTCCAACTACTTTACCACCACCATAGATACCATGTTTGCATTTAACTGGAGGGTCTTGTAATATTGGGACGTCTTCTGAAGCTTCTTGTACAGGAATGAGAACTGCAAATCCACCAAATCTCAACATAATTTTGTCACAAGTATTCTTGAATTCCATATCTAGTGAATGATATGAATTAATTTCAGATGGACTAGACGGTACAATTGTACCTTGTTCATCACAATCTTCATCATCCTGTATCCATGCTAGATTTGGATTCACAACATCTCCACGACGATTATAGGTAATTCCATTTCCTTGTTCAAAACCTCTTTCATCAGCCTGTTTTGTTTTCTTCACTGAACCAAAAGTATATACCCAAACTATTACAACACTAGAACCATCAAAAGTGATTGGTCTATGGTCAGTTTGTTTAAATGATCTTATAGTTTCATCAGAAAATAATTCCATGCCAGCCAAGAGACACACCAGACTTCCAGTGCAAAGTGATTGTTGTAAAGATTTTAGGTTTCCCGTAAAATATGGAATAATCCACATTAGTTCTGGAAATGGTTTTGTATGTTGATTAAAAATGCTAAATGCACGTTGCCCAATAGTTTCTTCAGTAATACCTTCTGTTTCAATGTGTTTGACCACTTTGGATAAAGGTGCAATATTATCTCTCATAGCTGAAAATGCATCGCTAATTTGTTGAGCGTTGGGTGTTTCAGCAAATGGAGCAATATCTGGAAGAGTTGTGTACCATTTTAGATACTGTATAAGCTCATCTCTGTCAATAATATTAAGTGATTTTGCAAGACTAAGCATTTTTCCAAACAAATTGTCTGGATTATTTCTAGATGCTCGCTTTTTTTCTTGTATTATGTAAAATTGTCTTTTGAATTCTTCAAGAGCATTGGTAATATCATCTTGTTGAAATTGGAGTTTTCCTTTTGGTACTGGCGGATTTTCCGCACTATATTTTTTTACAAAATCTTGAATTTCAGTGCTTTGCATGAAAGTTCCAATGGATTTTAACCAAGTAACAATAGCAGAATGAATTGCACTTTGAAATGCAGATGGATAATATGAGCTCGTACTTCTATTCATTTTAATTAATATATTTATTTATTGAAATTATAATCAATTTTTTTCAATAAAAACTTAATTAGTTTTTTTACGAAAATTATTCCATTTGATTGTAATAATGAATCAAGTAGAAAATTTATATAATATTTTAGAAATTAAAAAAGATGCCACACAAAATGAAATTCGCGTTGCCTATAAAAAGCTTGCTTTACAGTGGCACCCAGATAAAAATGATGATAAAATATTCGCAGAAAACAAATTCAAAAAAATATGTGAAGCCTATTTTGTCCTTTCCAATCCAGAGCAAAGACGACAATATGATATTGCAATTTCTCCACCACGACCTCAACCACAAAGACAAAGAAAACCACCTCCCCCGCCACAAGAAGAGCCCAAGGAAACCAAGAAAAACAGTATTCAACAGCAAATTGTAAAAGTCACTTTAGAAGAATTATTCACGGGTTGTTTAAAGAAATTCAAAATAAAATCCAAAATTTTTATTAATATGAATGAAACTATTGTAAAAGAAAAAATATTGGAATTTGATGTCAAACAGGGCTGGAAAGATGGCACAAAAATTACATTTGAACAAACTGGTGACCAATTGCACCCCACAATCCCACAGAATGACATAGAATTTGTAATTGAGTCATTACCACATTCTCTTTTTAAACGTGATGGAGATGATTTAATATATAAAGCTGCAATATCACTCAAGCAAGCCTTGTGTGGTGGATATTTTGAGATGCAATATTTAGACGGCGTAAAACGAAAGATTCCCTTAAAAGGTATTACAACACCCAATACGAAGCGCACGATTCAAAATGAGGGGATGCCAATTTCGAAAAGCAAAAATAAAGAGAGGGGAAATTTGCATATTATATTTGACGTAATATTTCCAGAAGATATTGACGAAGAAGTTAAACAACAATTGGAGAAATTATTATAAATAATATAGTATGGAAAAGAAACCAGTAAAAAAACTAGCGCCTCCCAAACCAAAAAAAGGAGATAAGGTTACAATAATTATAAAACCTTATTATAAGAAAATCACTAAAATTGGAGTTGTTAAAGATGTCCTAACTAAGGCAAAAAAGCATACAAGAGGTCACAAAGTCCGGCTAGAAGATGGAACAATTGGGCGGATAGTCTCAATACAAATCGTATAGCAATGTATCCTCGGTATATTGTGTGTTTGGCATTAAAACGATTGAAAAAAAAATTACAAAAATTAAAAAAAAGTTCTGGAATCTCTCTGAATTATACGGAGCCAATACTATCTCACTATCATCGCCACTTTTTCTCGGAATATCCATTACATTCCCACTCTTTGTTACACATAAATTTCGCTTATCATTGTATCTTGTCTCAATATCTGTATTCTCTGGATATAATGGTATGAAGGGATACAATTGTTCTTTAACTACATCAATATCATTATTAACATCATCAGTAGGCATAATAATGGAATAGGGTACAATATATCTTTTCTCATAATCAAGACCAATCGTCAGGATTTTGCAATTCAATTTCCGTGAAATTACCCAAAATCCGGACCTCCAACGGTCTTTCCAACGGCTTCCTTCTGGAAAAATTCCTAAAAATAAATTCCTATTGTTTTTGGTGTTGTTGAGCTCAATAAATTCCACAATTTGACTGGTAGTATCCATCTTCTTATCCCAGTAAATGGGAATAAATCCAATATAGCGTAGTATGTACCCAAATGGACCCCAAAATAGTTCATACTTTGCGGCACCCAATGTTGGGATTTTCTCACGGAAAATATATAAAACAATAATAACACTATCCCAAATGGATGTATGACTGCTGACACAAACTAAATTCTTATGCTTTTCCATTATATTTTCAAGACTATTCGTTGGACGAATTATATTCTTATATTTTGTACAAAAATACATGCGATTGTAATAAATATTCCAATCAAATGCAAATAATAATATTCTACTTATAATTGATAAAGTGTTTAATACGAAAAAATTAAAAATATGATGATACCATGAGCAATTATGCCCCCATATAGTAGGATGTTCCATTTTTTAAAATAATATATTCGAAATTCTTTAAATTATTTTATGAAAAAATTGATTTAAAATAAAATGAACTTTTATTAATAAAAATAAATATGTGGCAAAGAAGAATTCAAAAAGAAATTGAAGAAATTGTAAAAAATTCTGCTGAATTGGCAAATGAAGGAATCACTTTATTCCCAAATGAATCAAATATTCAAAATTTCCATGGTTCCATTATTGGACCTGTTGGAACTCCTTATTCTGGATTGAAGTATGAATTGGATATTAAAATTGGAACAGATTATCCAATGAAAGCTCCAATTGTTAAATTTGTGAATCGAAAAATATATCATCCAAATGTGAATATGTCAGGAGATATTTGTCTCGATATTCTTAAAGATGGATGGGCTCCAACACTTTCTCTTTCAAAAATGATGATGAGTATTTGTTCTCTTTTGAATGACCCCAACCCATCAAGTCCATTAAATGGACAAGCTGCGAGTGATTGGGTAAATAATAAATCCAAATATCAGGATGAAGTCACCCGTTTATGGAGAGATTCAATGAAAAAATAAAATTTTAGATTTATCATGATTTCGTTTTATTCTATGAAATAAATTATGATCTAGAATATGAAAGAATACACTTTTAAATTATATGACAATTTTTTACCAAATCCCAATGTAATTCATAAAAATAATATAATTGTAAATTTTCATTATTGTAACTTATCTGAGTTGTCTTGGTTAGATGAAGATTTTAATGATAATATTTTCTATTTACCGGATTGGATCATATCTTTCGACGCTAGTTATAATTCTATATATGCATTTTACAAGGGGAGTTCCCATGATTATCTTTTGCCAAAAGACCTCCAAATATTAAACCTTAGTTTTAATAAATTGGATTTTATACCGGATAAAATCCCATCTTCTGTAATTGCCCTTAATATATCCAATAACACCATTAAATATATTCCAAAATTACCGCAGAATATACAAGTAGTAAATGCTTCTCATAATACAATAAAATGGTTTGACCAAGAATTACCAGAATTGCAAAAATTAAATCTGGCACATAATCGTATCCATTTATTCAAATTTGATAGATTAAGAGAAAATTTACAGTTTTTAGACCTTAGTAGTAATCAGTTGAAATCAATAGATGGCAATATATTTCCAAAGAATCTTAAAATTTTAAGATTACGAGATAATCGGATAGAAACTATCCCAGAATTACCGGAAGGATTAGAAGAATTTGATATTAGTGATAATAAGTTAAAAGTTCTACCAAATTATCCAAAATCCCTAAAACTATTAGATGTAAGTTCAAATTATATGGAGATTATTGATGATAGTCTCATGGATTGTGTTGAATTGGAGAGACTTAACTATGAGAAAAATGATAAAATTGAGCTATCATTTGAATTATTAAAATGGATTGATGTACAATTTCATAAGTCACATCAAGAAGAGCAACAAATAGAATCTACTTTTCTTCAAAAATTATATAGCCAGAATTATGATGAGATACAAACTGTTTATAAAGATTCGCAGAATGCCCACAATGTTAAAATAAGGAACGATATAATTGTTAGCATGGAGCAAATACTAGATGATCCAGCCCCAGAAGTTTCATTTGAAGATTCTTGTTTAGGTCTTCTCGATAAATTCAAACTAGAGGACAGTCACACAATTCTATTGAATTCCAATATTGGAGAAATTGGGCTGAAAGGTAGGAAATATACTCTTGCAGAACTTTTCCCATATATTTACAATAGAATTATTCGGCATCAATATCGGGATTCCATTATTCATATATTAGAAGGTGAAATTCAGCGGACAAAGAATGTTTGTTTTTCAGGTAAAATAGAGGCTTATGTTTGTGCATTGGCTAGTTTCTATGATGATGTTAATTTTTCACCTTCTATGTCAGATATGATATTAGCAAAGATTGAATTAATTAAAAATAGACTGCATAAGGACCGTATTCCAGCTGATTCTCTGCATTATCAAGTAGAATTACGTTTTTATTTAGAACAAGAATTAGATGGTATAGAAGACAAAGAAGTTTGGCTATCTCCTATAGATGATTGTATAGAAGATTTAGTAATCACACTAGAAAACCATTACGGCAAAAATATTTTAGAAATTTTGAATATAATAAAAATGAAGAAGCCTATTAAAAATTATTTCATGGAGTTGCGGAAAAATAGGAATAATGTAGTATTATAATCTTTAATGTATAATAATATTTTAAAAAATGAAGTAAAAGAATCGAACAGATATTTTTTAGATGAAATTCTCCAAACAACGTATGCATATCGCAAACAGATGGATTTAAAGATAGAAAGGCAACTTATTTCGAAAAAACAGGAATTAGAGACACAATTGAATAGTGTTTTTGGGCAAGTTATTTATAATTGGAAAATGAAGGTACGTAATTGTGCTTTGAAAGGTAAGAATTTTGCCAATCTCTTCTTCTTTAATAAACCGGAAGAGAGTGATTTATTTTTTATAAAGAATGAATTGTACGAAAAAATGCAATTAGAGCCCCCATTTTTGCGTTTGGAGGCTTTCTTTAAAGATTTCGGTTTTGAATTCAAATTATTGCGTAAGAATAATATTCTATTGGCACAAATAAGTTGGGAAAAGTATTTTGAAGAAGAAAAAATAAGTATCATCCAAGATGAAGAAGAAATTTAATCTTTCAAAAATTCAATAAAAGTCCTTTCCATATTATCACCAAATTTTTGTAAAATATTGGTGATATCACACGGGCGGAATTTATGGTCCTGGAGGCGATCATAGTATTTTTCCCATTTTTGTTCAAATTGGATAACATAATTTCTTCCTGGGTAAAACTCATCGTGGGCTTTATACCAATTTTTGACAATATCATACATCACTTTTCTCGACGGTCTCCCAAATTTGATTCTAAGATCTATTCTCCCTGGTCTGAGGAAAGCCTCATCCAGGGTTTCAGGGTGATTTGTTGTGAAAATAATGATACGACCGGGTTGATTATTGATTCCATCCATAATATTAAGAACACTCGAAAGTGTAATATCACGGCTTTTGGATGGATCATTCTTGGGAAGATTCACATATGGAGCTGCCATATCATCTTGACTTGCAATTGCACATAAAATGGCTTTTGCTTCTTCTGACTGGAAACTTTCCATATTCTTTTTTAAATCATCATCGCGTTTTTTCGCTTTCATGATGGATTCTTCACCTTCTTTTTCAATTAATTTTCTTGATTTAGCCACATTTGTCATCGCATCAAAATCCTCAGCAACCATAATGACTTTATCAATACTCATATCCTTGTTATCATAACTGATACAATGAATACAGTTTTCAAGGTCATCAATTGTTTTCATACGATTAAATTGGCAGTCTTTGATACTTCGGTTGAAATAGTTGGCAAGAGCAACAATGAATGAGGTTTTACCACATCCGGGTTCTCCTTCTAGGAGGATACCGAGCTGATAGGGCTTGCCAATTTTTTCATATAATTCGCGCTCTTTCATGAATTTCTCCAAGAAATGGACGACTTCTTCTTTTTCTTCAAAGAAGACGTGGTCAAGTGTACGCTTATTCATGAATTCAGTGACTTGCCATTTGAGACCCACTTCTGGATCTCTGCCATCAAAGGTAAAAATGTATTTTTTGCGATTGGATTTTTCACGTTGTTCACGCTCATATTCGTCAGTAATTTTCTCAATATATTCGAGTAATTGCTGGCAATCCATATGCTCAGACCAGATTTCAATTTGGTATTCTTCTTTGTTAATGCTTGTTTTTTTGTCACCACTTTCGATATTGTTATAGTAAGAATTTACTTCACAATAAATTCCAGGGTCAATTTCAAATGAGGATTTTTGATCAATAATGAAATTAAATTCTTCCTCTTCTTTCTTTTCATAAAAGCGGGTGGAATCACGAACCTGAAGTTCTTTTATTTTTTGAATAAGTTTTTTGTTCTTCTCGGTCGACATTGATTTTAGAATTTTGTAAAGGATAGCCTTGAAACGCTGACTAAAATCGAATCGGATGTGCAAAAAACGGAATTCACGAAAAATATGTCCTGTAATAAGGATACGTTTTGGTCTTTTCCATAAAAGATAAATTTTTCTAGTAATATTCAAATTTGGCATTCTCCATTCAGTAACGAATGAAATAAATTTGCCAGTAACAGCAGTAAGAATTGTAAGTAAAATCATACGCATAACAGCGTCAATATAGGGGTTTCCTGTCTCAATTTGAGAAATCATATTCATTTTCAGGGAATCCTTGAGTAATATCTCAAAATTAAAATTGTCCATTTTATCTTATATAAATTCAGAAGTTTTTTAATCAATTTTTTTGTCTTTTTATAGTATAATGCTAGGAACGATTATAAAATTATTTGCTGATTTTGGAGCATACTTTTTATATTTACGAACATTTAAGAGAGAAAATCGCTATTTGGCGGATTGTATTTTATATCATATAAAACATGGTGGAAATGTTTTTTGGAAATTGAGTCAATGGATATGTTCTCGTTTAGAATTCCAATATGACTTAGAAAATTACTATTTAATTCAGGAATTATCAAAATTCTATGAGAATTGTCCAATCCATGATTTCTCAATATCCCGTGAAATTATTGAAAGATTTTATGAAGATGAATTGGAAAATATATTCCAATCTTTCAATGAAACTCCAATTGCAAGTGGAAGTATTGGGCAAGTTTATGAAGCAGTTATGAAAACAGGACAGAAAGTAGCGATAAAAATTAGACATCCTTGTATTCGATCAAATATATTGCGCTTATGTTGGTATATTAAGTTTATACCAAAATCAGTATTACAATTTGATATTGATGGATTAGAAGAGTACTTACTACATCAAACAGATTTCAAGAAAGAATATAAAAATCTTAAAAGGTTGGCAGGCAAATTCAAAAAAGCATCTTATATCCATTTTCCAACGCCATTTGGAGCAGAAGAGGATATTATTATTATGGAATATATTGAAGGGGTTAGTGTAACTGAATTTTACAAAAACAAAGAAAAAGATGAGCATTGGGAAGTTATGGTTAAATTTTGGCTTTTTATTCGAGAATCTATATTATTACGCAATTTTTGTCATGCAGATTTGCATAAGGGAAATTGGAAGATTCATGATGGAAAACTTATTATTTATGATTTAGGGATTATTATTGATAATAGGAAATATTTTGATGATTACAAAAAAATATGGGAGGGTTTTGAATCAAGACAACCGATAATATTGGCACCATTTTTTATAAAAAATATTGTGAATTTAGAAAAATCAGCTGATGAAGTTGAAAAAGAATTTATTGAATTTATGGATGAAAGAATGGACTTGAATTCACTTTATTTTTCCGGAGATATTCGATTAATAATGGATTTTGTGAATGAAAAACGGTATATTTTGAGATTTCACTTGATTTCTTTTTTGATTTCATTCTACTTGGCGATGAGTAATTTTAAAAATTTTTCATTCACAAAAAATAATAAATCCTATATTGAGGGACATTTAGATATATTAAATATTTTAAAAACAAAATGTGATACATATAAAAATAATCAATTAAAACAGCGAATATTACAAGATGAGGCTATATTTATTGAGAATAATAAAGAAAGATTGAGAAAAATTCATCAAGATAAAATGGATATACTATTAGATTATTCTTCTGAAGTGTCTGAAGAGGAGAATTCTAGTTCTGATTTTGTTGATATAAATAAAAATGATTAGTGGAATAATTTTTCAAAATATGGCTTGCATAGAGTATATTCAGGGGAAATATCATTTTCTTACAGATTGGAACCAAATTTACGATGGGAAAGAAGTATCTAAAAAATGCCGTATATTGTCAGAAGAATTTTTTTATAAAAAAGTAAAAGAAATAGTTAAATTAAATATAGAAAAAATTCCAATTGAAATCCATTATTTTCCTAAAATAAGTATTATTTTACCAGTTTATCAAGGTGAAAAAACATTAAAAATTGCCATTAAATCTATATTAAAACAAACATATCAAAATATTGAATTAATTATAGTGAATGATGGATCTACAGATAAAACAGATGAAATAATATTAGAAATTATAAAAAAATATATACCGGAAAAAATAAAATATATAAGGAATGAAATAAATAGAGGTGTATATTTTTCAAGAAATATTGGTATTAAAGAGAGTACAGGAGATTTTATAACAATGCAAGATGCTGATGATATTAGTGATAATTTACGAATAGAAAAATCAATTGCCTATATTATTCAGGGAGAATTTGAATTTATTTTAGCCAATGGACAATATATTCGTGAAATAATAAATCAATTATGTCCAGTGCGTATTACTATGGCAACATTTATGTGTAAAAGAGATTTTTTTGATAAATATGGATTATATGATGAAAATACAAGACATAGTGGAGATTTAGAACTATTAGATAGAGCATATTTTAAAAAATATGGGGAATATAAATTTGATAATTTTTGGTATTGGTTAAATTATACACCAAATGATCAAAAATTTTATGGACATATTTATGATAATTTATATTATATAGGAGAATCGGGTACTAGAATAACAAAACAAAATAACATTAAAAAGAGAATAAAATATTTAAATCAACGTCGTAAAGAATTTAAAAATATGTAGTGTAATAATATGATTTCAAAAAATGTAAATTTAGAAGATATAATAAAAAGAGATTTATATAATAAATTCAGTGATTTTCTTGTGGATATTAAGAAAAAGATAAATAATGATTTAACAGAAGATGAAAAGAAAAAAATATTAAAACAAATCACATGTTTAATATTATTATTTCAAATGGATAATTTGTACAAAAACGTAACAAATAAAAGTGGAATAGAATCTATTTTACAATTATTTGGATTATCTGAAAAAAATGCTAGTAATATTCGAAAACTAGGTTCTAAAAGTATAAATATTACTTCATTAGCTTTGTTCATTTTTACTTATTTGAAAGGAAAATAGCGGATTTTTTTATTTTCATTTCTATTTTATAATATATGAAAATTCACAAATTAAGTGATAGAGAAATTCAATCTTTAAGTGTTCCAGTTGAAAAATATCAAGAAAATTTAAAATTTAGAGAATTTAAAGAAAAAGCTACAGAATTATTAGGTTCTAAAAATATAAAATATTTAAAATATGTTCTTATTATTTATGTTCTTATTGATTTATATAGAATATCTAAAAAAGAGGAGAAAAATGGATTAATGAAATTAATGGAGAAATTTGGATTATCTGATGAAACTGTGCAAAAAATCGATAAAGGATTGAAATTTGGACTACCTGTTAGTTATTTTTCAATGTTATTTCTAAGTAATAAAGAGAATGATTCATAATATAAACAATTATCTATTTTTTTAATTATGTATTTAAATGGAATAAGTTCTTCATATATATCAACATTACAATATATATTATCATTTTTCAAGTTATCTAATAATTCTTTATAATTTTCTACAATTGGATTTAATATATATTCTTTTATAATTTTGTCATCTTCTATAACTTCAATTTTATTATTTGAATTTATATCTACTTTAGTAAATTTATTATTTGACAGATTAGATTGATTGATTATTATATAATTTTTAAATAATTTTATTTTCACAGGGATAATCTCATTATTTATTTTTATAGATATCATATTATTTTAGAAAAACAAAAAAAATACGGAAATTAAGTTAAATTATAAAAAAATAATATATTATGAATTCTTTACTAATTGAATTAGATTCAAATGAGAAATTATATTTAGAATTAGTTGATTCAATAATGCTAGAAAAATTTATAAATGAAATAAAAAACTATATTACTGGACTTCATGTTTATATTGAAGACTCGTACTATTTTATGGATATAAAAGAAGAAAAAGACTCTAATTTTGATAATTTAAAATTTCCTAAAGGAACAAAATTAATTATGGAAAATCAATGCAAAAAATCAAAATTTATTATTCATGCAAATGCAAATATCAAAGATATTGATTTGATTGAAGATAAAAATAATATTAATGATTTATCTTTAGATATAAAAAATTGGAGTGCAAAAGAAATAAAAACAATAAATATTCCTTCTGAATATCAATCATTATTAATAAAAAAATTAGAAAATGTAAAAATAAATCACTTTGGTAATTTTAACGATTCATTATTAAAAATTATTGATGAATGTAATTCAAATTCGAAAGATGGAAATATTAGTTTTCGTTTTTTATTTATGGATGGAAAAGAACATTTAAAATTATTTCATTATGAAATGTTTGTTATATTAAAAAAATTTGTTGAAAAATTAATCATAGGTTATAAAAATTTTAAGGAAAATAATTTTGTGATAGATATAATGGTTTTTGTACATGATATGAATATAAAAGAATTGGGATCGGCTATGATTCATAAATATATTAGAAATCCAGAAGAACAATTAATATTACCGACTAAAGCAATTATGAGGGTAAATAAGAAATTTTTGTCTAAAGAAAAAAAAGACAAAATTAATATTAAACTTATGCAAACATTGTTTCATGAACTCATACATTGCTTAGGATTTGGATATTGGGAATTATTTGCAAAAAATAAAAATTTATTAGAAAACTCAAAAATATTGGATATTTATAAGAAAATTTTTAATAATTTTGAATTACATAAATTACCAATGACAGAAGATAAATCACATTATTCATCGTATAATTTACCTATTATAAAAGATGGTAAATTATGGAGTATTTTACCGGCTTTAAAATATGAATTGTTAAGTGATAATGATACAGATATAAATGTTTTCAGTAAATTAACTGCAACGATACTTGAAGTAATGGGTTATAAGATAAATAATTATTTATGTGATGAATATCCAATTACTCCATTATTAAATAAACTAACAATCGAATATTCAAATCCAACACCGAATCATTTTGCGAATGGTTATGAAAAATACATATTACTTTTGCGACATCAAGATACAAAAATATCTGGTATTGATTGCTATTCAATGCAAGAAAATACAGAATATATAATTGAGAATAATCATAATTTTGAAGTTTATTGCGTTTCTAAACTGAATGAAAATGATAAATATTTATTAGGAGAAAAAGAAGGATTTGAATATTTTGAAAATCATATTCGAATTATTCCTAGTAATTTTACACCAACACTTTTTTTTATTGTTAGTAGTATTACATTTGGTGGAATACCAATTATAAAAATTCGTCAAGATGAAAATATAAATTACAATAATTGTTATAATAAAAATTCATTAAAAAAATCGATTGAAGAATTTATCGAATATCGCCAATAGCTCTCCATTTTCTCGAAATTTCATCTGAATTACTATTATCAAAAGTATTTCCAATATATGTATTTGGAATTGCTACTGGAATACCTCCATTATACATATATTGGGCACATTCCGCAAATAAAGGTCCATTTGAATTTCCTAATACACAACTTCCATAACCATTTGGATCAATACACCATCCACAATTAACACAACTTAGACATTGATCTATACTTTTTTTTCCTATACGATTACAATCTCTGCATCCATCTTCTGTAAATCGACTTGAAAAACCTTCTTGAATTGGCATAATACCTTTAGATAATAGAATAAAATATACAATTAATATTACAACAATTATTAACGAACTAACAATATATTTATACATTATTTTATTTAATATTTTATTTTATCAATAAAATTGCTAACACCCTCATATATAAAAAACATTACTCCTTGACCAGGAGCAACGCGAAGTGTTCTTGCTAAAGCACCTCTCCAGAATCCACTGATTCCGTAGTTTTTATAAATATTTTTTATTATTGGAATAATACGTTCTTTTTTTCCTTCTTGCATTTGGGTTTTAATAACATCTGCAGGTGATGAAACAATAATAGAAAAAATACCGGCAAAAACACCACCTTGAAGAGAATGATACGGGCTAAACTGTTTATTTTTTTTTATTATATAATCTTTATAATGTTGATAAAATAAAAAGCGACTGGCTTGATTCAGAGATTGTCTCAAAAGAGTAGGTACATATCCTTGATAAAGACCTAAAAAACCTTCCTGTTTAATTATATATTTCATAGAATAATTCGGGTTTTTTATCATTTTTGTTTTAATTGTTTCAGATGGAACAGTTATTAATGTTGATTCTACAAATCCAGCAAATAATCCAGATAAAATAATATTTGTATTTCCAGTAATATTTTTGGTCTGTAAATAATTTTTTGCATAATCATAACCATAAAATCTGGATATGACTTTTGGAATATTAAAAAAAAGAACTGGGGAAAGACCACGATAGAATGAATTTAATCCACCAGATTTATAAATATTAATAGTTGTTTTTATAATAGTTTGATGATTACCCTGAAATTGCATTTGAGTTTTTAAATTCTCAAAAGGCCATGTTATAATTGCTTCAGCTGTTCCTGCTAAACTGCCTCCAATAATATTTTTCATCTTTTCATTAGACATTCTTTAATATAGAAAAAATTGATTCAAAAATGGCTTAAAACTTTTTTCATTTTATATAAAAACGAATTACAAATATGGAATCTATTCAAAAACAAGGTGAATTGATTGGTTATAAATTATGTGAGTTAGATGATTCACACCCTAAATGTGATAATGTACCAGAGTTAAGTATTAATTTAATGAACCATCAAAAAACATCAATATATCACGCGGAAATGATTGAACGTAATGAAGGAATCCGAATTGAATATAGTGAGCCTGAATATTCATCATTTTATAGCAGAGATGAAGATATTGACAAATTTAGAAATATCTATTTTAACTTTGGTATTATTGCTTGTAAAGTTGGCTCAGGCAAATCATTTGTTGCATTGGCAATTATTATTCGAAATCCATTATTAAATTTTCACAGAATGGTGAGTTCTCATTTTAATAGTAATTGTTTTTCTTTCAAAAAAGTCAATACCAAAAATTTTACAGTTTCAACAAATATTATTTTGGTTCCTCATAATTTATTTCATCAATGGCAAGAATATTTAATGAAAACTACTAAATTAGATGTTATTTATATTTCTTCAAAAGTTACTTTTGATAAATATGCTCTTGCAGCATCTAATATTGAAAATATTGATAGTTTAACAACAAATAAAGTGTATTTAATTTCCGCAAAACAATGGAATAATTTTGCAGATATATGGAATAGTAAGATTAAGAAAAAAGCAAGTCGAATTTTTGTGGATGAAGTTCATTCCATTAATTTACCGAATTCAATTCGAATAAAATCAAACTTTTTATGGTTCATTACTTCTTCTGTGAATGATATTAGTAATCACAGGAATTATGGATTTATTCGTGATACAATTGATAATTACAATATATTAAATGGACAAATGAGCAATTTTGTTAAAATTAAAAATAAAGATGATTATATTGATTCTAGTTTAAAATTATTACCAAGCCGTGAAAGAATTATTAAATGTCGGTCATCCATTATTCTTAATATTTTTGAAGGAATTATCAATCAGGAGGTGAAGGATATGCTTTTGGCTGAGGATATACAGGGAGTAGTAAATTATTTGGGGATTACATCAATTAATAATCAGGATATTGTCAATGTAATATGTTCAAATATGGAAAAAGATTTGGAGAATGCAAAATTAATGTATCGGGCGAAGGAACAGATGCATTATTTAAATGAACAGGCTAAGACGGAAGCATTACAGAAAGCCCAGGAAAAAATAACTTCAATAGAGGCAAAAATTAGTGGAGTTAAACAGAGAATTATTGAATCAAATATTGACCCAATTATGTTTTTGGAAATAGAAAATCCGGTAATTACTGCTTGCTGTAATAATAAATTTGATTTAGAATCAATTACAAATTATTACGATTTTCAGTTAAAGCAAACAGGGCGAAATACTGGAATAAATTGCCCATTATGCAGGAAGCCATTAGACCTTAAAAAATTGATGTATATTGGAGAATCAAAGATGAGTAAAATAGGAGGAGGTGGAGTAGAAGTTACTTCTTGGATTTCGGAGGAACATACAAAGATTGAGAATTTGGAGAAAATATTATGTGATGAAATCCCGAAAGACAAAAAAATTCTTATTTTCTCTGAACATGAGGGAAATTTTGATTGTTATTTGAAGGCTTTTGCTAAATCAGGGCGAAATAATTTGAGTGCTGTGAAAGGAAGCATTAGTCATATTACGAATTTATTGGGAAAATTTAATAGTGGGGAAATTCCGAATCTATTTCTAAATGCTAAATATTGTGGAAGTGGTCTAAATCTTGAGAAGACAGATGTTGTTATTATAATGCACAAAATGTCTCAGGATAATATTAAACAAGTTATTGGTAGAGCTCAGAGAATTGGGCGTCAAGGACAGCTTGACGTATATTTCCTTTTTGCTGAAAATGAATAAATTAAATAACTGGTAAATTAAATATCAATAAAACAACTGAAATAATACAAATCAATACTACACTAATTGTTGCCCAAATAAAATTATTTGTTGATTTAAGTGTATAATAATAGGTTGCCATTATTACTATAAACATGATTCCTCCAATAATACTGTAATTGGAGAAATGCAATAATTTATGTACCTTTTCTTCTCTAGATATTTTAGAAATATAATATGATATCATTATATAAAAGAAACCAATTGGTAGAGCTCCATAAATTAGCCCTCCAACTTTATATAATTTCATTTCCATGAGAACCATCACCACACCAATAAGAATCCCACTAAAAAAAGCATTTTTAAGGAAAATTTTTAAATAATTCATATGGTTTATTATAATATATTATGAAAATATTTATATCAAATTCTATTTTACAATTTAAAACTAGATTTATTCCAAGAGGATGTATTATTCTTCCGATGCCGTCTATTATTACAGGAGGAATAAATATTACTGTTTCAAAATTAAAAATATTGAATCCAAGTGAAATTATATGTGAAACTGACCAAATATTAAAAATAATTAGTCCATATTTTCAAGAAATTCCTTTATCAGTTGTAAATTATTCAGATGGAATAGAATATTGTGGGAGTCAAATAAAAAATAAAATGAATTATGCAGTAATATCTGCATACTTTATTTTATTCTTGTACAGTATAATTCTAGATAATTTTATTCTTTCTATTTTTTTAACAATTATTTATTTAATAGTATTTTTTACGGTAATAATTTGGTATTCAGATAGAGAAGAATGGGAATTTGGAGCTAAAAGAATGATTCATACTTAAAAATTACGAACAATTGGAACACTTATTAAGTATGGTTCTCTTTTTGCAATATCAAATGTTTCAAGCAATTTGTAAAATCCTGTTATATCTATATTAATTAAATTAGAAGGATTTATAATACTATGGTCAGATTGTTCTAGAATAATTGATAAAAAATATTTTTTCTGTTCATAATTTTCTGAAATAGGAACGTCTAATTCATAAATTTTGCACTGATATTGTGCAGATATTTTAGAATTAAAAAAACTAAGGCTTGTATTTTTTGTTATTATTTTATAAACAACTTCTGGGAAATGGCAGCCATACAAAATATATGAATCATATTGCTTCATAAATTAAAAGAGAGTATAAAATACATTTTAATCCGAATTTATGTTTGATGAGGTATCTAGTAAATCGAGATTATCTACTGGATATCCGATTTTTTCAAATATATCTACTGGATAAATTCGTTTGAATTTCTGGATTAGTTCAGGATTATTAAAATATGTCTTCCATTTTTCCAAATCAATATTTTTATTCGTAATGTGTCCATTTTTTTGTAAATCTTTCTCATCCTTTTTACGAATATTAAATTCTGCTGCAATTATAAGTGCAGTATGAATCATGTCTTTCGTAAAACCATAGTGCTTGAACATATTTGATAAGGTACCATTGAAGTTTGACATTAGGTCTTCATATTTGAATTCCATAAAATTTGGCATTTCATAATCCCAATTGTACATGTCCATAATTGTATTTTTACTGGATTCCAAGTATAATGTATTCTTCATTTCAAAAATAAGACCATCTTTTTCATTAAGATTATTTAATATTTCCTTATAACTCATTTTTTCAAATTTTTTAATTTTGCGATTTGCCCAGCCTTCTTTTGTAGTTTTATGATATTCATAAGCACTAACAATAATTGCACAAGGGTTTCGTATCATATGTGTTCCAATTATTGGACGATCTATAGAACTAAAATCAATATGACTATGATGTTCCATCCATACATCTGTATCTGGTTCTAATTTTGATTGAGAACAATATTGATATTTAAGACCAAACCGATTGCAAACATTACGAAGTATTTTCTCAATAACAACTGTCCCAGTTTTATGATGACAACAATGTATAATTAATTTTTTTTTAGGTTGTGGTGGTTGAGGTAGTTGAGGTGGTTGAGGTGGTTGAGGTGGTTGTTTTGTAGATACGGGTTCAGAATTACCCCCAAAAAAATAAAAAACCATAATATTTTTATGGTTTTTTATATTTTAATTTAGAAAACGTATTATACTAAATCATTTGAATATCCAATTTTACTAAAAAGATTTGGTGGATAAATTACCCAAAATTTTTTTTTTAATTCAGAATTATTAAAATATTTCTTCCATTTTTCTCTATCAAAAGTTTTATTTGTAATATGTTTATTTTTAAGTATAAATTGATGATTTTTAGTTTGGATATTATGATTCGCAGCAATTTTTAATGCTTTTTCAATCATATTTTGATTAAATCCGTAATGTTTGAATATTCGCGTAAGTGTTCCATTAAAATTTGTCATTAAATCTTCAAATTTAGTTTCCAAAAAATTAGGCATATTATAATTCCAGTTGTAAATATCCATAATTGTATTTTTACTAGATTCCTTATATAATGTATTTTTCATTTCAAAATGAATACCAAAATTCTCATTCAACATATTTAATACTTTTCTATAACTTGAATCACTCAATTCTTTATTTTTTTCATTTGCCCAAGGTTCATCAGTATTTTTATGATAATGATATGCACTTATTATTATTGCACAAGGGTTTCTAATCATATGTGAGCCTATAATTGGGCGTTTTATAGAATTAAAGTCAATATTACTATGTTTCTCCATCCAAATATCTGTATCTTTTCTTAATTTTTTCTGACGGCAATATTGAAATTTTAATTTAAAATGTTTGCAAACATCTGTTAATATTTTCTTCATCACATGAGTTCCTGTTTTATGATGACAGCAATGAATTATTAATTTTTTTGTCATTTATAATATTCAATAGAAATATTTTCTTCAAATATCATTTTTTAATCTGCATCAGATTCAATATCTTCTTTGAATTTTACTCCAATAAATCCTTTTCCAATACGTTTATTATCCGCACCATATACATTGTTTTTAAATTCAACAATTGTATTTGAAAAACATTTTTTCATTCTTTCTAAGAATTCACCTTGAGTACTAAAAGGCATGCGCCCTGAACCACCCTGATAATCTCTGAAAAATTCCTTGAAATTATCCTGTAGTTCTTTTGGCGTAATAATGTCTTTTTTATCACCAGTAATATTTAGTGAAATATCAATAAATTCTGAGAAAACATCATATTGTTGTACCAAATATTTTGAATGTGCATTGACTACTTCCGGGATTTTAATTTTCTCATCATTTTGAACGTAAATTTGGCATTTTTCCAATAACAAAATCATATATTGCTGTCTATATTGGACGCAATCTTTGAGCTTTGTTTTTAGGTTGGGATCCGCCTTAAATTCATTCGCATGCTTTGGTTCTCCATCGATGAATCGATTTGGAAAATTGATACCTTTGTATCTGCGGAGAAAACCACCATCTTGGGCATCATCAATTTTCGGCATTTTATTGCAGAGCATCACCAATTTGAACATTGGCACATCACTAATTTCCGGTTCTGGGGCATGAGCCTTTCGAACTTGAAGTTTGTCATTACCAGTTAGTTCTTTGATATAGTCTTGATTCAGGAATTTTCCTTTCGGAGGCTCATTTACTTGAACATAGCGTTTCTTAAAAACGCTAATCATTTTGGAATTGTGACCTTCCTGAGAACTCGATACATTGGTGAGATAGGCATTATCTAATGTTCCAGAATAATCACCTAGTGCATTATCATGCAGAGTAGTAATTACACCTTTTCCATTGCCACCAGATCCCTCTAAATTGACGAATAATTCATTCTTATTTCTTCCAATAAGAGTTGAACCTAAAAATATCCACATAAAATTGCGAACATCTGGGTCCGGTAAAGACTTCTCAAAGAGGTCCTCAATTTCAGCGCGAATGTCTGGAATAATTTGGTCCGTATAATCATAACCAGTCGAATAACTGATTAAATCATCAGGATTCATTTGGCGGAAAATTCCCGCCTTCAGGTCATAAACACCATTGTTAAATCCAAGAAGATAAATATTCATGTCGAGTTTCTTGTGGAATTCCTCATCATAAAATAATTCCTTGGATTCATTCACAATAGATGTCTTGTAAGAATGATTTTTCAGTAATTTGATTGATGCACTAAGACGTGTTTTTTCATCAATGAGCTTATCATTATCATCCACATCACCTTTTCTCAATAATTCCTTGTTAATATTTATCTCATAATTCACCAAAATACTGCGAACTTCTCTGGATAAATCTTTCATAAAAGGAATATTGGATTCTAACTGTCGCCAGAGTCCATTATCACACATGAACCAATGATCTCTAGAATAAACGAATTTATGCTTGAGAACATAATGAGTTAAATCAGCGAACTCAGAATGTGTATTTCGCATGGCTTTCTTCATCAAAGAAAAAAGATCGTCCTGCTTCTCATAGAGGCGCATCACTTCAAAGTATTTCTCTGGATTATCCTGGCGCGCCATCAATTGGAGGCTTCCTATGGTTACCTTCCTTTCAGATGCATAATTGGCATATGTTTGTGTCCATAATTTTTCACAGTGGCTCTCATTGTATTTATCCGAAGATTGTGACCATGATTTCCAAAGGTCCAAATTATCTTCGCCATGATTATAAAGAATAGCTCCAATTAGGAACCATTTTTCATAATCATCCACGCGAGAAGGATGCAAAAGTTGCAATAATTGTACAAGATATTCTTTTGTTTTCAAGGCTTCCTCTGGCTGCTCAATGACAACTAATTCCTTCAAATTTACTTTCTTTTCTGAACGAGTTTCTTTGGCAATTTTCTTTGTAGGATGTTCGTCAAGACGGTTCTGAATCGAAAGTAATTTAACGAGCAAATAATTTTCTTCTGGCAACTCACATTCGTCCAAATCTCCATCAAAAATATGAGTCAATTTGTAAGATTGAGCTTTGAGTTCCTTTCGAGAACCATACATAATCCAGTTATTCCTCTCAATCACGGATTCATCAATGATCTTGTCAATTGAGTTTGTGCATTGATTGAAAAAAGATGGATTTTCAGGATCCTGATATTTTTCAATTATTTGCTGGCGAACTTTTGCTTGTGCTTCATAGGAAATACTTAAAAAAGGAAACATAATATGGATCCCATCTTTCGATAGCTTTTTCTTTGCATCAGCCTCTGGATGTTCTTTTTCTAGAACATAGGCGCAAATTTCCTCTTCATTGAGAGTTGAATCCGTAATATCATTAAATGCAATTTGGTAATCTCTTACGAGATTTTTTATGTCTTCAAATGTATATTTTCTTTCGGGGGATTCTTCATAATCATATCGTAAATCAATATCAATACAAGGCTTACCATATTTTTCCATATGACGCTCAGATAAATAACAGGGCTTCTTTTTGGTGAGGACCTGCTCTGCATAAGTTTTATAGAATTTGTCATTACTGACTAATTTGTATTTTCCTACGCGAGTGTATGGACTGAGAGAAGTATGGGTAAAATCTGTATCAGTTGTCTCATGCTCTAAAAGATAATCTTTCAAAGCGTTACTCATTTGTGATTGTTTGTAAAGGGAAAACAATTACGATTTTATATTTCAATTTTTTTAAATCACTATATAATAGAATGATTGGAAGAATTATATTTTTCATTTTCTTAATTCTTCAGCCGTTTATTGGAAATGCTATTACAAGCAAATTTTTTAATTCCAATTTGAATGCAAAAAATAGAGAATGGTATTCTAAGTTGAAACAATCTCCTTTGACTCCTCCACCAATTGTTTTCCCAATTGTTTGGAGCATTTTATACTTATTATTAGGATTATCTGCCATTTTTTACTTAAAAGGACGAAAATTATTACCTAATTTAGTATCTTATATAGCTCCTTATGAAGCGCAAATGTTGCTAAATTTTGCTTGGAGTATTGTATTTTTTGGACTTCAAAAGCCCAATATTTCATTAATAATTATTTTCGCCATGATTGGATTGACTGGATATTTATTATGGATGAGTTGGGGTAAGAAATTAGCATTTTGGACATTATTACCGTATTTTATTTGGATATTATTTGCGATGTATTTGAATTTTTATATTGTTGCAAATAATATGAATAATATAAAAGCTGTTTGTGTTTTAGACCCTCAAACTAGTAAGAAAGATGTTTCAGGTATTATTTATTTAGAAGAAACTGAAGATAATAAAACTAGAATTTTTGGAAGTGTTAAAGGATTAAAACCAGGGCTACATGGTTTTCACATTCATGAAGCTGGTGATTTGTCAAAAGGTTGCGATTCTGCTTGTGCCCATTATAATCCACATGGACAAAGTCATGGTGGTCTGACATCTAAAAATAGACATGTAGGTGATTTAGGAAATATTGAAGCCGGAAAAAACGGAGTTGCAAAAATTGATATTACTGATAAATTAGTAAAATTAAGAGGGAAATACTCTGTTATTGGACGCTCACTAGTTGTTCATGAAGATGAGGATGATTTAGGTTTGGGAAATGCTGATGATAGTCTTACAACTGGACATTCTGGAAAGAGGCTTGCATGTGGAGTAATTGGTTATGCAAAAATATAAATAATAGTATATATGACTAGAATGAGCTTTTATTATTTAGCGTATTATATTAGAAAGAATTATTCAAAAACGGTTCCAAAGCCTCCAGCACCACCACAAATACCACCTTCTTCTGACAAAGACAAAGAAGATTATAAAGAAGAATTTGAGCCAAATCCTGACTATGGACGAGATTTTTAGATATCTTTTCTAATAAGGTGACTTAAATTTGAACTGGGTTACTAATTTTTGACGAGTCTGATTATAAACCCAATCTCCTAATTCCGCACTTACCTGATTCGTCTGGAATGTATGAATACCGCCATATACGCGTGAAAGTCCCGCCATATCCGCTAGGTCTTGCAAGGTTTTATATTGCAAGACAGTCCTTTCTTTGGGTGTAACACCTGGCTCAATTGTACTGCTTCCTTGGTCAAAAATAAATTCTCCAAGGCAAACAGTCTTATCATTAACGTTCAAAGATGGACATAATGATATATTATTTGGGATAGTTACAACAGTGAAACCATCGTATAAAGCTGGATTTTTGAACCACCAATTAAGCAATTTGGCGGCGACCGTGGAAAATGTTGTATGCCCACTGGCTACATCGGGGAATGGCGGAGTAACAAAATTAAAATTTTGATAGGGCAGCCATTGTTTTCCTTGGATTGGAGCAGGGCTAGTGGTACTAAGA
>Ga0194116_10001861_pt1 | contig 28766 bp, 34 predicted proteins | sample TA2MahsurfametaG_4_FD_148617 | JGI IMG/M metagenome (GOLD analysis project Ga0194116, IMG submission 148617) | Freshwater microbial communities from Lake Tanganyika, Tanzania - TA2015008 Mahale S9 surface | ecosystem: Environmental > Aquatic > Freshwater > Lake | place: Tanzania: Lake...
ATGATCAGGTCGGCCAATGCCGGCCAGACCTGCCTGAGCTGCTGGCCGCACCAGCTCTCCACCTTCACGCCGAGCCGGTGTGCAGCCGTGCGATCCAGATGACTGATCGAGCCATCGGGGCCGCAGAGGAGCAGCCCGTCTCCAGGTTCGAGCAGGAAATAAGGACGCACACATCCAGAAGAGCAGGCGCGACGCTAATCAGAATGGGCCTGCGGCCGCATCAGCTGCCATAAAAAACAGCCCTTGCGGGCTGTGTGAGGAGGCTTCGGCGTCAGCAAAGCGGGCTCAGCGAGACGCCGCTATGGGCATGACTACCTAAACAAGTGAGTCCGCGAACCCTCATGGCGCCTGCACGCGCTCGGTGACATCCGCCATCGCTTTGCCATCGCTTCCCCAGGAGCCCTTGGGAAGCAGCGGTGCAGCACCGGAAGCCGGCTTCACCGCCGGGCCAGCCGCAAACGCACGATTGGTCCACTCCAGCAAGAGCGGAGCCACAGGCCCACCGCCCGGCGAGGAGCCGGGCCGCAGGTTGAAGTGATCGCCCCCCTGCACCAACACAAGTTGATTGCCCTGGGGATTGGCGGTGCTGAACGGCTGCACGGCCTCAGGGTCCGGCGGAACCACCCAATCGTGCGTGCCGCTCACCAGCAACACGCGCGCGGTGATCTGCTTCGACGAACCCTTGGGGAACAGCAACGACACCGGAGGACTCACCGCTGCAACGGCGATCACACGGGGGTCATCCACCGCCGCTTGATCCACCGCAGACACCCAGCTGCACTGCAGGGTCCAGCTGAGATTGCGATCGGGATCGAGGAGGTTGTCGCAGCGTGCCTTGAGGGCGCGATCCTCCGGTTTCACACCGGCCAGCTGGAGCGCTGTGGTGGCACCCCAGGAATGGCCGATCACCACAACCCGGTCGGCCTTCACCCCAGCCAGTGCCGGCAAACGGTTCTGGGCCACCGCATCGTTGATGGCGGTGACATCCCTGGCCCGCAGCGACAGCTCAGCCGGGGACGGCGGTGGAGCCTGGCCGGAGAGCACCTCGTGCTGCTGATGCTTGTCGCTGCCGGGATGGCGAGGCAGCACCACCGCATAGCCCTGGTCGGCGAGGCGCTGACCCCAGCCCTCGAAATTGGTGGGGCTATCCCAAAGGCCATGGGAAATCACAACCAGGCCGCGTGGGGAGCCGCTGCTGGGTTGCATCACCACCAGCTCCAGCGGATCGGGCCTGTGCGACACCGGAAGGGTTGTGCGACTCACCGCAACGGTTGAGCGGGGCGCTGCCGGCATGGCCGCGGGGGCAGGCGCCGCTGTTGCCATCAATTGATCGGCCCGGCGCCGGTGGCGCAGCATGCGCGCAAGAACCACCTGCGCCTGCGAGAGGTTGAGACGCACGCGCTCCCCGGGGATCGCTTCCATCAGTTGAAGCAGGGTGGGCTGTCCATCCGGTGATTCCGCGGTTGCTGTCTCCAGCGCCTGTTTGAGCGTGGCGCCGCTGAGATCAGGGCTGCGCCCCTCCACCGTGCCGAACGACGACACCAGCAACAGGGCCTGCTCCAGCAGCGGTGAACCCACGGAACTCTCAGCCAATTGGCGAAAACTCACCGGCACCGGGTGATTGAGCAGCTTCAGCAACTTGCGGCCCAGCTCACCATCGCTGGCGCGATCCAGCTCCGCCAGATCGCTGCTGCCCTGCAACAACGCTTGTGGATTTTTGAGCTCGCTCAACTTCACCGTGAGCGTGTTCTCCATCAATGGCAGCTCCACCACCACCTCCTCCAGCGCTCGCACGGGCGCTGTGGACACCGCCAAGGCGGCAAGAACCATGGCGGAACGGATCAGGTTGCGCATCACCAGGCCAACGGAGCTGGCAGGTTAGGCGGGGTTGAGCGGTTCGATTCGGTAAAACTCACGATCATCGGAGCAGCACAGGTCGGCGTAGTAGCGCTCCAGCACGGCATAGGCCTCCTCATAAGTGGCAAAGCAGCGGCCAGCGATCGCGTCGCTGGCGCCGTCATCGCGGCTGATGCGATAGCCCGAGGGCTCAGTGCAGCTCGACATCAGGGCACCAGGGCGTGGAGGGCAGCGGCCAGATCCTCGTGGATCAAGCCCGCGCCATGGGCGCGCATCAGGGCCGAGAGCCCGATGCTCTGGCGCTCAGGGTGCAGCTGATGGAACGGCACCAACCAGAAACGCCACTGGCGTGGATCGAGCGGGTCAATGGCCTCCGCTTCGCTGACCAGCTCGCCTGGAACAAGCAGACAAAACAACTGAGCCCGAAGCGATCGCTCGCCCAACCGGAACGATGCGGGCCGCGCCTCAGCGGCTCTGGCCGAGGCGATGGCCAGCTGGCAGCCGCCCCACTCGAACGCGCTGAGCGGCCAACGCGACGGAGGGGGAACGTCTGCAGCCGATGCGGCCAACGCAGCCCTCACTTGCCAGAGGGCAGAGGCATGCAACAACCGCTCCTCCAACAGATCGGGGTGGCACCAGGCCAGAAAGGCGTCTCGCGTCATCGCAGCAACAGCCACAGCAGCAGCACCACCAACAGAGCCATCAACGCGGCTACGGCACCCACCACGCCGATCAACAGGCGACGGGTGGTGATCGGCCACCAGAGCAACCCCAGCCAAACAGGCAACAACGGCCAAAGCAGTGGGATCAGCAGCGACAGCGCCGCCAGCAGCAGCAACGTGCGGCGCCTCTGGGCACGACGTTGCTCACTGGCCGCGAGTTCAGCGCGCTCGTCGTCACTGAGCCAACGGCCCTGTTGACGGGCCAGCTCCAGCTCACGTTCAAGGCTGCCGGAACGGCCCTGAGGTGCTGCCAGCTCGGCAACGGCATCGAGAACACCGGCACTCGCTTCCCGCAACAGCGAAGCTCCAGCGAGCACGGTTTGGCGCATCCCTTGGCGCAAACGACTCATCCGCAGTGACAGCGATGATTGAACCAACCATGCCCATGCTGATGCCCAGGTTCTGGATCCGGCGAGCCCTGGCGGCTTTCACCGGATTGCTGATCAGCGTGGCGTTGATGCTGCCGGGGCTGGCTCAGGTGCAGCAGGCACCACGAGCGCCACTGGCTGAGGGTGTGCCGCTCAGCAGCCAACCCTTCTATCCAGCCTTGCTCGATGCGGTGGAAACCTGGGAAGGGGTGCCGCTGGGGGAGGTGATCGGGGACAACCCTCGCTCCACCCTGCTCAATTTCTATGTGGTGATGGCCGAGGTGGGCCATCAGATGCGCACCATCAGCGCCAGCGCCCGCAACGATCCTGGATTCAACTGGAGCCCGGCTGCGCGCCAGCGCATCGACACGCTGAATACGCGCTTCAATCTGGCCGTTGAAGCGCTCAATGCCTCGGAGTTTGCCGAAAGCGTGAGAAGTGATCGTGCTGGAGAAGCAGCGATACAACTCAAGCAGATCCTGGATTATGTGTTTGGCAACAGCCGCAAGACATTCACGATTCCCAACTCCGACGACATCCTCAAGCTGAATCAATCCATGGAGAAGGATGTCACGGAGTGGCGCCTTCCTGGTACAGCCGTGGTGTTGAGTGTGGAAGATGGCAAGGATGCTCAGAGCGGCAACTACCTGTTTTCAGCCAGCACGGTGCAACAGGTGGAGCGGATGTACGAGGAAATCCATGGGCGACCCCTGCGATCCACGCCCTTCACCACACCTGGGCTCTATGACTTTTACTCGCAAACACCGGGCTATCTGGTGCCGCCCAAGTGGTACCTGCGGCTCCCAGACCACCTCAGAACACTGATTGAAGTTCAGATCTGGGGGCAAACCCTGTTCCAGATCCTGTTCTCCCTACTCACGATCGCACTGCTGCTGCTGGTGATCGCCTGGCTGGGCCGCCGGGTGATCCGCACGTACCGCTACGCAGGCAGCCCCAACAGCGACGACCTCCCAGGGCTCAACACCGACAACATGGCTTGGTGGCGGGTGCTCCTGGTGGCCCCTGTGCTGCCACTCACCCGCTTGAGCAACACCATCGTTGACTCCTATCTCAACATCACCGGCACACCCTTGGTGGTAGCCACCTTTGGCTTCTACATCATTTATTTCGGTTCCGCCAGTGTGCTGGCGTATCTGTTTTTTGAAGCCCTTGGGCGCTCGAGCGCCGAATGGATGATGCGCCTCAGAGGGGGCACATCACCCTTGCTGCTGCAGCGAATCAGCAACTTCGTGATGCCGATCTGCCGAACCCTCGGTGCACTCACGATGGTGGCGCTGATCTACCAGCTGTTGCTGCTGCTGGGGCTGCCCGCTGAAACGGTGCTGGCCTTTTCTGCTGTGCCCGGTCTGGCCATTGGCTTGGGTGCCTCGAAGCTCCTGGGCAATCTGTTTGCAGGCCTGTCGATCCAAACCGACAGGCCGCTGCGGGTGGGCGAGTTCTGCCGCGTGGGAGACAACCTCGGCTTTGTCACCAAGATCGGCTTGCGATCCCTCGAGCTGCAAACCCTCGATAGCCGGATCACGATTCCCAACGCCATCGCTGATGACGCCACGATCGTGAATTTCTCGCAGCGATCGCAGCGATCTGATCTGCCCCCCAGGCAGGGCATCGAGATGCGCTACGCCATCAACCAACCGTTCAGCCCTGATCAGGTGGAAGACCTGTTGCACTACGCCCGCCAGGAGGTGAAGCAGCGGCCGGAACTTCTGCACAGTTTTGTGAGTGTGGAACGCCAGAGCGAGGAGGGGCTGGATCTGGTGTGCTTCGCCACCGTGGAACTGCACGGCTGGCAGGCCTACCTGGAGCTGCGGGAATCCGTGCTGTTGCGCATGCAGCAGATCGAGGATCAGGTGGCGAAATCCCGGGTGGTGGTTGGCGTGTCGTACGACACAACTGCCGAACAACTCCGCCAGATTCCGCTGTGGATCCGAGAGGTTGTGGAAGCAGACCCTGCCTTCAGGCTGCGCTCCTGCCGACTGATGGCCATTTCAGACTTCAGTTACGACTACGTGTTTGATTTCCGCAGCAGCCACCCCAACTACACCGCCTTCAAAGATGGGATCAACCGGATGAACCAAGACCTGCTGGCCAGCTTTGCCCGTCATCAGGTGGACATTCCCTTCCCCACCCAAATCGAGATCCAGAAGGATTAAGCGCTCAGAAGCGGCCCTCCAACCCCTCCCATTCCAACCCAGCCCATCCCACGCCACCCATCCAACGCCACACGGTGTTGGACAACACGGCACGGATGGACCAACGGATGTTGGAGTGATGCCGTTGCCTGCAGGGAGCCGCAGCGGTGATTCCAGCCGGATTTCTGATCCTGGTCAGAGCGCTGCCCTTGATCGCGCTCTGCGCGGTGCTGGCTGCGGCGGCAGCCCTGAGCCTCGAACTGCTTTGGTCCAGCTGGAGCGCGTAAATCAGCCCGAGCGGACCACGCAGCTCCCATCTTTATTAAGAGATGGGAAGGCCGCCTCGAGGGCGAGGCAAACAGGCGACAAACCCGCATCACCTGTCTTAAGATTTTCTCAAGGTCTGACAGGCTGCGTTGAACGAGAACAACCCCGTGCTCCACGCCATGCGCCAGGAGCTTCACGAGCTGCGGGGTCGCTACCACCGCCAGCCCAGTGATTTCAACCGCTACCAGCTGGTGCGCCACGAGCAGCGCCTGGCCCAGTGGGTACCCTCTGAGCTGCTCAGCGCCTGATTGGCCATGCGGGCTCTGCCCATCCATCTCGACGCCGGCTCAGATTTGCGGGCCAGCCTCGAGAAGCTCGCTGCGCTCGAAGGGGCATCGGGCTTCGTTCTGAGCGTGGTGGGAAACCTCAGCCAAGCCGCGTTTGCCTGTCCTGGCCAGGACGAGCCCACCGTGTTGCGCGGTGAGCTGGAAATCATCACCCTGCAAGGCACGCTCTCACCCCAAGGGGTGCATCTGCACCTGAGCTTTTCCGACCCGGGCTGCCAGGTGTGGGGCGGACATCTCGAGCACGGCAGCCAGGTGCTCAAGGGTGCTGATCTGCTGGTGGCATTCCTGGAGCAGGGCAGCGCCCAGCCGCAAGCGGCTGCAGCGGATGGCCCCGTGCGCGTTCAGGTGGCTCTCGCCGAGGGATGCGCCTGGTCGCGCCGCGTTGAACGGCTGCTCCAGGGGCTGTCGATTCCCTATGCACTGATCGCGCCAGGGCCTGGCCCCCTGCCGCAGATTCAGATCGACGGCCACTGGATCGGTGGCTACGCCGAGCTGGCCGCCCTCCACACCCAAGGATCCCTGCAGGCGCTGCGCCATGGCTGAGTGTCAGCTCACAACCCTGGCGGGCTGTGAGCTTGTGATCGGCCGCTATCCCCGCTTTCGCTACAACGCCCGTGGCGGGTGTGCTGTGGGGCAGGCCAAGAGCACCGGTTCCGGGCCCATCGCCCTGCACTTTGCGGCTGAAACCACCACCATTCCGGCCTTGAGCGGGCACACCACCCGTTTTCTCGGCCTGCCGCTGCCACCAGGACTCAGCGTGGCCATTCAGCCCATCCGCTTGAGCGGAACCTGGGAGCCAGCCACCGGCGAACTCGCGTTGGAGTTCTGTTCCCAGTTCCGCTTTCAGGCTGGGTTCGGCCCGAGCTTTCGCTACTGCGCACCGGATCTGCTAGTGAACACACGGCTCAGCACCGAAACGATCCAAAGCCGGCGCCACCGCCGCCAAGGCATCCGTCTGCAGGGCACGAACCCGGGGGTGTTGGTGGGAGCCGCTGTGATCGAACCCACAGGCGAGGCCTGGTTCGACAGGTTTCTGGGTCTGCCGGATGAAGCGCTGGCGGTTCTGGAATGCCAGCTGAGTCTGGCGGGAGGGCCTGATGCCTGAAAGCCTTGGACAACGGCTCGACCGGAGCCTGGCGCAGCTTGGAACCAACCTGATCGTCCCGCCGCTGCTGCTGCTGATCCCCTGGGGCCAGGAATTGATCGATCAGCTGCTGTTTGGTGGCCGCTGGAACCTGCCGATGACGCCGCGGGGCCCGATCTGGGGTGTGCTCACCGCGCCCTTCAGCCACAGCGGATTTGGCCATCTGCTGGCCAACAGCCTGATGTTCCTTCCGCTCTCCTGGTTGGTGCTCGCCAAAAGCCGGCGCGATTACGTCGCGGTTTGGCTCGGGGTGTACGCCACCGCCATTCCTGTTTGGCTGTTCTGGCCGACGGCCAGCCATGGCCTTTCAGGCGTTGTGTACGGGTTGCTGGGCTATTTGCTGTTGATCGGATGGTTGGAAAAGCGGCCCCTGTCGCTGCTGCTGTCGGTGCTGTGCCTGGTGAGTTATGGCGGCGTGTTGCCCAGCCTGATTCCGCTGTTCTCACCAGCGGGCGTGAGCTGGATCGGCCACGCCAGTGGCTTCGCAGGGGGACTGCTGGCGGCCTGGGCTGTCCAGCGCGGCCGTGATCCTGCAGGCAGCAGGCGGTAAAACGGTCTGCAGGCACCCCTCTCAGGCATGCCCCGCTTCCGCCGTGCACTGGCACCACTGCTGCTCGCAGCGCTCGGCGCTCCGCTTCACTTGCGCGCCCAGCCCTGGGCTCCCGGCCAGGGGCCTCCACCAGGACTGAGCCTCCCCACCAAGGCAGAAGCGCAGCAACTCGAGCAGCTACGGCTCAACGGTGAGGCACAAGGGCTGAGGGAGCGGTACCTGCGCGAGGCCCATACGCTCTTGCACCGTTTCTGGAGCAGCACACAACAACCCAAGTTGCTGTTGCCCGGCGATCGCGCCGAGGGCTGCGGTGTGCAACGCATCGCGCACCCGATGGCTTACTACTGCCCGCCCAGCCAGGAGCTGGCCATGGCGCTCAACCTGCGCAAAAGCGTGCGCAGTGCCCGAGGCAAAACCGATCGCGAGTTGCTGTTACTGGATCTCGCTGTGTTGGCCCATGAATGGGGCCATCACGTGAACCGTGAGCAAGGCCGCGGACCGTTCAAAGGTGGCATGGGCCTCACGGTGAAGCAGGAGGAATTGGCGGCCGACTGGCGCACCGGGGTGTTTCTCGGCTGGATGCTCAATGCCGGCGCCCTCAGCGTTGACGACTTCACCCAGACGGCAAACCTGATGTTCGAGATGGGGGATTACGAACGGTTGGCGCAGCAGCACCACGGCTACCCCAAAGACCGTTTTGCCGCCCTCACCCGCGGCCTCACCAGCCAGCTGCAGGTGGGGCAGCACCTGGGCGAATGGCGGATCGACACCGCCGAAACCTTCAGTCGTCCGCTCCAGCGCACCGCCGAAGACCGCCAGTTGGAGCGGCGGCGCTATGAGGTGCGGCGCTTTGAAATTGATCGCAGCCAGCAAATTGCCACCAACCTGATCGGCGGCTTGCTCGGTGCGGCCAGCTGCGTGTGGGGGAACCAGCAGCAATGCCTCGGCATGGCCAGCCAACAGGGCAAAGGCCGCGCCGATGGCACCTACACCCAGCGGCGGCTCACGCTGCACTGCGCCTCACGCAGCTTTGACGTGAGCGACGACGACTTCGATCCCCAGCCCGTGGATCGCGATGGCAAGGGCCAGGCGGCAGTACTGCTGGAGCGCGATTGCCCGAAGCCCGGAGGCGTCAGCTGAAGGAGGTGTGGCGCGCTTCGAGCAGTGACTGCAGGAAGCGGCGGCGTTGAAAACGCAGCCAGAGATCAGCCGCGCTGAAGGCTGGCCGTTGCTGATAACGCTGCCACCAGCTCTGCAGATCCGCCCGGCTGAGCAAGCCCAGCTCACCGGCCATCGCCAAGCGTGAACACAGCACGGCCACCACCACATCGGCGGAGCTGATGCAAGCGCCAAACAACCAGCCGCTCGCCACCACAGGGGGCAGCGAGGCCAAATAAGACGACACCTGATCCCGTTGCTCGGCCAACACCTCAGCGGCCGGCCGGCCGCCAAACACCGCCAGCCGGGCCTGGTTCTGCCGCACCTTCGCCTGCAGAACCGCGGCCTGATCCCCGTGTTGAGAGGCCTCACGCTCCAGCTTGGCGTTGATGCCACTCAGCATCCGCACCATCACAGATTGAAACCAGGGACGCGTAGCCAGCAGCTTGCCGAAGGTGAGGGTTTCGATCGAGATGGCGTAGTGACCCGCCACCGCCTGCTGGATGGCCGCAACGCGGCTGGCATCGGCATCAGCCCAAGCCTGCTGCGGCCGACGGGCAGCCTGTTGGGCGGCAAAGCTGAGGATCTGTGCGCTGTCGGTGAGCAGGACCCCAGGGCCACGCAGGGTGGGCACAGTCATGTGGGGGTTGAGCGCTCGGTAAGCCGGGCTCAATTGCTGCTTGGCCAGATGGATATCCATCAGCCGACTCACGTAGGGCACCCCCGCTTCCGCCAGGGCCAGGCGCGCCACCATCGAGTAGTAGGAGGGCGCCGCGTGAAAGAGTTCCAGCATGGGGGCTCAAGGGAGATGCAGCAGCAACTCCAGCTGCAGCTTGTCGGCCAGGCCTGCATCGATGGCCCGGAACTGGGCTAAGGCACGGCAGCGTTGCTGGGGATGCAGGGCCAGCAGATCGGCCAGGGCCAGTTCAAGGCAGCGTTGATCGAGCTCGCGGTTCACAGGAAGGGCTCAGCGATCGGATCTCATCAGCCAGCAACGCCAGCGGCCAGGAACAAGGGCCAGATCAGCAGCCTGCCTGCAGCGACTTGCCGGTTGATTTGCTACGAGCTGTGTCCACATCCACCGCGATGGGCCGCCGATCTCTTATCAACAACCTTGCCGCAGTCCGGCGGATGGGCTTCTTCGTTCAACTCACTGAAGCCATCGCCGAGCGCCAGTCGCTCCTGATGACGGGTCTTGACCCGAACCCGGAGATGCTGCAGAGCTGGGCCCTGCGCCACGGCATGGGCAACCGCTCGTTTCTGAGCCAGGCGCGCCACTGGATCAAGGCGGTGGTGGAGGCCACCAGCCCCCATGTGTGCGCTATCAAGGCCAGCCTCGGTTTCTATCAAGCCCTGGGCCCCCTGGGCCTGGAGCTTCTGCTGGAGGTGCGCGACCTGGTGCCGCGGGATCTGCCGCTGATCATCGATGCCAAGCACGGCGATCTCAATTCCTCCACGGCGCTGGCCCACTACCTGTTCAAGGATCTGGGGGTGGATGCGGTGACCCTCTCGCCCCTGGCGGGGCAAGACATTGCTGCACCCTTTCTGCTCTATGCCGATAAGGCGGTGGTGATCACCTGCCGCAGCTCCAACCCGGCCGCCAAACGCATCCAGTACCACCCCAGCGAAGCCGATCCGCTGTTTCTGCAGATCGTGCGCGAAAGCCAGCTGTGGGGCACACCCGATCAGCTGCTGCTCGAGGTGGGCACCAGTGATCCAGCCGTGTTGGCGCAGGTGCGCCAGGCAGCGCCCGAGCGGGTGTTGATGCTGCGCAGCATCTGGAGCGAAGAGGAGCGGCTCGATGGCTTGCTCGAGGCGGGGCTCAACCAGGCCGCCGACGGCCTGCTGCTGCCACTCCCGCAGAACCTGCTGGTGGAAGACGACCTCAGTGAGCAGGCGGAGGCCCTGAAGGGGCTGATCAACCGCCGCCGCCAGCGCTGGCTGGAGCAGCAACCCGCTGAGGGCAATTCCAGCTGCGATGTTTGGATCGCTGCACCAGCCGAACAAACGGGCCAACAGGACCCGATGGCCGACTTGATCCTGGATCTCTTCGATATCGGCTGCCTGCTGTTTGGCGAGTATGTGCAGGCCTCAGGAGCGGTGTTCAACTACTACATCGACCTGCGCCAGATCATCTCCGACCCGAATCTGTTCCATCGGGTGTTGCATGGCTACAGCGGTCTGCTGGAGCAGCTGCAGTTCGATCGCATCGCTGGCATTCCCTACGGCTCCCTGCCGACGGCCACTGGACTCTCACTGGCCCTGCACAAACCGCTGATCTACCCGCGCAAAGAGGTGAAAGCCCACGGCGCCCGGCGCCTGATCGAGGGTGATTTCAACGAAGGCGATCAGGTGGTGGTGGTGGACGACATCCTGATCACCGGTGGCAGCGTGCTCGAAGGGATCGCCAAGCTGGAGAGTTCAGGCCTGAAGGTGAACGACGTGGTGGTGTTCATCGACCATGGCGGCCGCAAAGATCGCAAAGCCCGCGAGCGGCTCCAAAACCAGGGCTATCAGGTGCATGCGGTGCTCGACATCGAACGGATCACCCAGGTGCTGCTGCAGGCCGGACGCCTCAGCCCCGAACAGGCGGCGGTGCTGGGCTGACAATGGCGGGCATGACCCACCGGCTCAAGCTGCTGCTGTTGGCGGCCCTGGCCTGCAGCATCAGCGCCTGCTCACCCAAGCCCAAGCCACCGGCAGAACCAACCTCCATACCGGCGGTGCCCGCCGCGCCAAAGCCCAACCCCAACGGCGCGGCCACCACGCCGCAGCTGCAGCAAGCTGTGGAGACGGCGGCCGATCTGTTCAATCGCGGCGAGAACGACCTCGCCTGTGAGCAAGTGAAACGGGCTAGCGGGGTGAAGGGATCGGGCTCCCCTGCGGATCTCGAACTCAGCCAGCGGCTGGAGCGCTTCCGCCAGGCCTGCGAGCCCAGCGAATGAGCGCGGCCATCGTGCTCGCCGAAGGGCTGAGCAAGCGGTTCCGGGTCGCAGATAAGCAGCCGGGGTTGGCAGGCACCCTGCGCCATGCCCTGCGGCGGCGCTACCGCACTGTGGAGGCGGTGCGCGATCTGAATTTTTCGATTCAGCCCGGTGAAGTGGTGGGGTTTCTGGGGCCCAACGGCGCCGGCAAAACCACCACGCTGAAGATGCTCAGCGGCCTGATTCACCCCAGCGCCGGCCGGCTGGAGGTGGCGGGCTGCCTGCCGCAGCGGCGCCAGGAGAGCTTCCTGCAGCAGATCACCCTGGTGATGGGCAACCGCCAACAGCTGATCTGGGATCTGCCCCCACTCGATTCGCTGCGGGTGAATGCTGCGGTGTATGGGATTGATCCCATCGCAGCGAAACGGCGCATCGCTGAACTGGCCGACATGCTCGAGCTCGGCGAAGAGCTGCACCGGCCCGTGCGCAAGCTGTCGCTGGGCCAACGCATGAAGGCGGAGCTGTTGGCGGCACTGCTGCATGAGCCGGCGGTGCTGTTTCTGGATGAACCCACCCTGGGGCTGGATGTGAACGCGCAGGCGCGGGTGCGCGATTTCCTGGCCGATTACAACCGCCGCACCGGTGCCACGGTGTTGCTCACCAGCCACTACATGGGCGACATCACGGCGCTGTGTGAGCGGGTGCTGCTCATCCACCAGGGCCACCTGTTTCACGATGGCTCGCTCGATGCGCTCACCAGCCGCTTAGCCCCCTGCCGCGAGGTGCGGCTCGAGCTGCGGCAGGTGCATCCACGCGAGGCGTTTGAAGGCTTCGGCACGATCGAGGCCCATCAAGGCCACCAGGTGCGGTTGCTGATCCCGCGCGAACAGCTCACCCAGCAGGTGGGATACCTGCTCTCACGCTTTGAGGTGGTGGATTTAGAAGTGAGCGATCCACCGATCGAAGAGTTGATCGGTGGCCTGTTCCGGCAGCAGGGCTGAGATGGCACGCCGCAGCCCTGTCCGCTCCATCCAACGCGCCTTGCGCATCGCCGCAGCGTTGCTTTCGAGCCAATACGCCACCATGCTCGAATACCGGGCCGAAATCGCCCTCTGGGCTCTCTCAGGGGTCTTGCCGCTGATCATGCTGGCGGTGTGGCAGGGCTCCGATGGGGCCGCCGCAGCGGGGCTCACACCTCAGGGCTTGGGCCGCTATTTCCTGGCTGCCTTTGTGGTGCGCCAGTTCAGCGTGGTGTGGCTGATCCACGTGTTTGAAGAAGACGCCCTGCAAGGCAAGCTCTCACCGCAATTGCTGCAGCCCTTGCAGCCCCTGTGGCGCTACCTGGCCGCCCATGTGGCGGAACAGGCCACGCGGGTGCCGTTTGTGGCGCTGATGTTGGCCGGAGTGTTGCTCCTGCAGCCAGGGTTGCTGTGGTGGCCTTCGCCGGGGCAATTCATCCTGGGGATCCTGGCGATTCAGGCGGCCTTTGTGTTGCGCTTCCTGCTGCAAACGCTGGTGGCGATGCTCTGTTTCTGGAGCGAGCGGGCAGCTGCTCTTGATCGCCTATTGCTGATTCCCTACCTTTTTCTCTCCGGATTGGTGGCCCCGCTGGAATCGTTCCCACCCGGGATGCGGCGCCTGGCGGAGTTCACGCCATTCCCCGTGATGGTGTCGTTCCCCGCGAAGCTGCTGGCGGGCGAGAGCGTGGATGTGGGGGCTGGTTTTCTCAACATCGCCCTGTGGTGCGCCGTGCTGTTTCCGCTCAGCCGGCTGCTGTGGCGTGCGGGCGTACGCCGCTATTCGGCGATGGGGGCCTGATGGCTCAGCGCCTTCGCCGTTACTGGCGCAGCTTGCGCTCCTTCTGGGCCACCTCCCTGGAGGCGGAGCTGGAATACCAGCTGAACCTGGTGATCGAACTGCTGGCGGTGCTCGGCAACCTGGCGGGCAGCCTGTTTGTGCTGCTGCTGCTGGCCGGGCCCAGCGGAGAGCTGGGGGGGTGGAGCTGGAACAGTGCCTTGGTGGTGCTCGGCATCTACACCCTGCTCGATGGCTTCACCAGCTGCGTTCTCCAGCCCAACCTCAGCAAGATCGTGAGCCACGTGCAGAACGGCACGCTCGATTTCGTGCTGCTCAAACCGATCGACAGTCAGTTCTGGCTCTCGACCCGCAGCTTCTCCCCCTGGGGATTGCCGGGGGTAGTGGCCGGCGTCGCCCTGATCGGTTGGGCGCTGGCCCGCAGCGGCGGAGCGCTCACGGCAGGGGGCTTGGCGCTGGCGCTGGCGTTGCTGGTGGCCGGCGGCCTGATCCTCTACAGCCTCTGGTTTTTGCTGGCGGGCCTTTCGATCTGGTTTGTGAAGGTGTGGAACGCCACCGAGGTGCTGCGCTACACGCTGGTGGCCGGTCGTTATCCGATCACTGCCTACCCACCGTCACTGCGCGTGGTGTTCACGCTGGTGCTGCCGGTGGCCTTTCTCACCACGGTGCCCGCAGAAGCGCTGCTGGGACGAGCGTCTGCGGCCTGGGCCCTCGGCTCACTGGCGGCGGCGGCGATCAGCTTGGTGGGCACGCGCTTGTTCTGGCAGTTCGCGTTGCGGCACTACACCTCGGCGTCCAGCTGAAGCGCGATCGGCTGTGTTGTGAATGGCCATCAACAGCAGTTGCGCCGGCTCCTCACCAGACTGAGGCTGGATGCGCTGATCTCTTCTGCTCCGGAGCCATGCACAGCGCTGATGACCTGCGTGATCGCTACCTCCAGGGCACCAGCAGCCCCGGCGAGATCAATGCGATCGCGCGCACCTATGCCGGGTTGCGTCAGATCTCCTATGTGCAGGCCCTGGAGGAGGTGCACGACGCCCTCGGCAGTGACCTGAGCTGCACGGGTGATGCCAGCGGGCAAAGCTTCCCCTGGGGCGAGGTGAGTCGCTCCCTGGTGCCGCTCGGCCGGCAGTGGATCAACGGCCTGTGAGCTGGTGGCGCGCCGCAAAGCCGCGCTGGGCGCTTGGGGCCCTGGGCTTGATCCCGCTGGCCATCGCCTCTCCGCTTCAGGCCCAGATCACACCCAGTCAGTCGCTGCAGCAGCGGCTACAGGAAGACCAGCTGCGCCTGCGGCTGCTCGAGCTGGACGACGCCGATGCTGATGCGGCGCCCTTGCTCCAGAAGGCAGCCGAAAGCCCCGTGCCATGGGCTGGCTCCATCGAGCTGCGCAGGCTGGAGCTGGAGAGCACACTCCCCAACCTCACAGCTCTCAAGCAAGCCCTGCAGGTCTGGATTGGCCGCAGGATCGAGGCCGAACAGCTGGAGCAGATTCAGCAGGAGATTGCAGCCTGGTTCTGGCAGCGCGATCAAGCTGTTGCCGTGCAGCGCCTGGAGACAGAGCCTGAACAAGGGGTGCTCACCCTGGCGATCCTCCCCCTCACCCTGGCGGCAGTCACGGTGGATCCAGCCAGCGCGCACCGCTTCAGCAACGCCAGGGCGATCGGAGTCGTCACCGCGGCAGTGCCGCTCGGCACCGCCCTGAGGCCGGGGAAGCTGGAATCAGCCCTGCTCAAACTCAACGACCTCTGGGGCGTGCAGGTGCGCGGCCGCTTGCACAGGGCTGCAGAAGCCGAGTCGCGCGTACTGCTGCTGGAGATCACGGATCTCAAGCAGCAGAGCGTGCTGCTGGAGGTTGACAACGAACTCAACCCCTACGTGGGCAGCCTGCGCACCCTGGCCACCTGGACTTCCAGCAACAACCTCGGGCGAGGTGAACGCTTCTGGCTCAACCCGTCCTGGTGGGGCAGCGCTCAGGGCACCGGCACCGCACCGCTGCAGCTGGGGATCGATTGGCCGGTCGGGCTGGATGGTGCCACGATCAGCGCCTCCGCCAATGGAGGTCGCTACCGGCTGTTCAACACCGGTGATGTGCTTTACACCGGAGAAACCGCCGGGGTGAGCCTGAGCCTGCAACAACCCTTATGGCGCAGGGATCTTCGCAGCCTCTGGCTGAGGGTGAGCACCGAGGGCGTTCACTTCAGCGATGAACGCAACCAGCTCAATCTCGATGACAAGCAGGCCGGCGTTCTGCGGGCCTCCTTGGTGAGCAACAGCAGCGATCAGCTCTGGGGCCAGGGCAACACCACCGTGGCGCTGGGCGGCTCGTTCGGGGTACTGAATCTCAATGGCAATGGCGCGTTCAAGCGCTTTGATCAATTGAGCAGCCGGCTCCAGGGCAGCTACGGGGCGCTCAACCTCAGCCTGCTGCGCCAGCAGGTGTTCAGCCCGAGCTGGAGTGCCAGCTGGCTGTTGCTGGGGCAGCTGGCGGCCACCAATCTCTCGGGCTACGAACAGTGCGGCCTCGGCTGGCCCAACGGCGTGCGGGCCTACCCGCCCGGGGAAAACTCATCCAGCAGCTGCCTGGTGAGCCAGCTGGATCTGATTTACACCTGGAAGCCGTGGCTCAAGCTGGTGGGCTTTGCCGACGTGGGCTGGGGTGAGCGCTGGCGTCAGCCGTTTCCCGGCTCGCTCAAACCCAACCAATACACCCTTGCCGGGGCTGGTTTGGGGCTGGATCTAGGCCGCGTCAGCCGCTGGCTGCTCTCGCTGCGAGCTGCCTTTCCCATCGGTGGCAATCCGGCCCAGAGCAGCTTGATCGACCTGGAAGCCAGTGCTCCCAGTGCGCGGGTGTGGGCAGCGTTGCAGCTCTGGTTGTAATGGCAGGCCTCCTGCAGCACGGGCCAGTGCTACAGCACACGTGCATTTCCCCGGATCGGCCCCTGAGCTCGCTTACGGTGAGACAACCGCAACGCCGGGCAGGCCTCCGATGAGCGACAGCCAAGGACTCACGATCGCTGAACTGGAGGCCAAATACTTCCTGTATCGCAAAGCACTCAAACAACTGCTCCTGGAAGGAAGACCGGCAGCCAATATTGAAAAAACGCTCTGTTGGAGCCGGCTCGAGACACTGCACAACTGCCTGCCGCGCCAATACAAATCGCCCGATCACATTCGCCACCAGTTGCGGCGCGAAATCGAGCGCGAACAGGATGAAAAACTGGAGCGCGAGGCCCTCACCCGCTGAAGCCGATCGGCCCATCCACGGCAATCCACACCAACGACTGACCCTCCTCGCCCGTTCACCGCGGGGTGCACTGTCAGGTTGAAGACCTGCCGTGGTCCCCAACGTGCCTGCGCCGTCTCAGCCTGAGCTGATCGCCATCGCAGAGACCTTCCATGGCTCCGGAGCCGTGGAGGCCGTGCTGCCTCTGGGCAACGGCAATGTGAACGACACTTATCTGGTGGAGGCGGCCAGCGGCTCCACGGTGCTGCAGCGCGTGAACACCCAGGTGTTCACCAAGCCGCATCTGGTGATGCAGAACCTGCAGGTGCTTGGGGAGCACATCGCCTCCAAACTCGAGGGCGAGGCACCCCATCCCCTGCTGGAGCAGCGCCGCTGGCAGCTGCCCACGCTGGTTTGCACCCAAACCGAGGGCAAGGCCTGGCACTGTGATCCCGCTGGTGGGATCTGGCGAACGATCACCTATGTGCCCCACACCACCTGCGTGGATGTGGTGCAAGGAGCCGCTCAAGCGCGGGAGCTAGGGCTCGGCCTGGGGCTGTTTCACCTGTTGATCAGCGACCTTCCGCCAACTGCCCTGGCCGACACCCTGGAGGGCTTTCACATCACACCGGGCTACCTCGCGGCCTACCACCGCGCTCTGGTGAACACAACATGCCAACCCAACAGCGGCAGCGACCGCTGCATCACCTTCATCCGCGAGCGCGAATCCCAGTGTGATCGGCTTGAGCGGGCCAAGCAGCGCGGCGAGCTCCCGCTGCGGCCCATTCACGGCGATCCCAAAATCAACAATGTGCTGCTCGATCGCCAGAGCGGTGAAGCTGTAGCCCTGATTGATCTCGATACTGTGAAACCGGGCTTGGTGCACTACGACATCGGCGATTGTTTGCGCTCGTGCTGCAACCCGCTGGGGGAAGAAACCGATCAGATCGATGCGGTGCACTTTGACCTCAACCTTGCCGATGCCGTTCTCGAGGGCTATCTGGCCGTAGCCGGCAGCTTCCTGAGCGAGGCGGAGTTGCGCTACATCCCCGATGCGGCACAACTGATCAGCTTTGAGCTGGGGCTGCGCTTCTTCAGCGATTACCTGATGGGAAACACCTACTTCAAGGCCAGCCACCCGGAACACAACCTGCAGCGGGCTCTGGTGCAGTTCCAGCTCACCGCCAGCATCGAATCTCAGATGCCGGCGCTCAGGCAACTGGTGGAGCGCCATGCAACCGCTGCGTCCGTTTGAACCCAGGCCCGAGCTGGCGGCGCTCCAGCTCGATGGCGAAGCGATCTGGAGCGATGGCCTGCTGCAGGTGCGCTTCGTCTTGCGCAGTCCCGCCAACGCACTGCGCTGGCCGGAGATCACCCTGCCACCGGCGCGGCGCGACGGGCTCTGGCAGAGCACCTGCTTTGAGGCCTTCATCGCCCGGCCCGCTTCCTCCGCCTACTGGGAGGTGAACCTGGCCCCCAATGGGGATTGGAACGTGTACGCCCTCTCGGCCTACCGAGAGAACCTCAGGCCTGCAGAAGAGATCACGCGTTTGCCCTATGGGTTGCGGCGCACGCAAACGGCACTGGAGCTGAGCTTTCAACTGGCGCTGAACCCGTGGATCCCTGCTGAAGACCCCCTGGAGCTCTCCCTCACAGCCGTTCTCGAGCAGCCAGGCCACGGCTTGAGCTATTGGGCATGGCTACACAGCGCTGCCCAGCCCGACTTTCACAACCGCGCCAGCTTCCAGCTGCTGCATCCACAGGAAACGAGCGGTGGCAGCGCAACTTGCGGCCCCGAGAGCACCAGCAGCCTGTGATCCCAAAGCGGAAAGGAAACTGCAGTTTTCGGCATCAGCCTCCACACTCCGTAGCGTGCGCTACATCCACACCCGGTTCCTTGCGCGTTACCCACTGCGGCGATGAGCATCTGATCCAGCTCAGCAGCGCGGAAGCCGCGCAGCTGGTTGATGCCTGTGCCCTGCTGCTGCTGGCGTCCAACAGCGCCCCGGGCTGCACGCTCAACAGCGGCATGAGCCGGCTGCTGCAAACGCTGTTTGAACAGTTCAGCAGCCACAGCGTGTAGATCGGGCCATTAAAACGAGAGCATGCACGCGCTCTCTCTGCCCACCTGGTGGATTCATGTGGCCTCGGTGCTGGAGTGGGGGCTGGCGATGCTCGCCATTCAGCGCTGGGGAGAACGGCGCCAGGAGCCGGAGTGGAATTGGCTGGCCCTGGCGATGACCCCAGCCCTGATCAGCGCCATGGCGGCCTGCACCTGGCATCTGTTTGACAACGCTGCTGAGTTGCAAGGCCTGGTGGTGTTGCAGGCCGCCTGCACCGCCCTTGGCAATACCGCCATGGCCGGTGCCGCCTGGAATCTGGCGCGGCGCGCCCGATGAACCTGCTCAGCCCAACCGCCTGGCTGGAAGCCCTGGCAGGTGTGGATCCAGCCCCCTTCTTCGGGCTGTCGCTGCTCCCTTATCTCGCCTTCCTCTGGTGGAGCTGGCGCTCGGGGCGCATGCCCCGGCTCGCGTTCTGGGGCTTCTGCCTCACGCTGCTGTTTGTGGCCGTCACCATTGCGGCGGCGATCCTGGCCGAACGAGGCTATGGACGCCAGCTCGCCGATGTGGATCCGCTGCACGGCGGAGCGGAGCTGTTTCTCACCTTGAGCAACGTGCTCGTGTTGCTGGGCTTCAGCCGCGCACCAGCCAAAGATGAGCAGTGAACAAGTCTTAAGCGAGGCGTGCAGCGGGGCGGTGCCGCTCGGAAGATGAAGCGTCGCCCGTGAATTCGATGCTCGCTCCCCTGCTGGCCATCGCCCCCGCATCTGTGTCCTGGTCGCCCAAGGTGGGCCTGGTGATGATCGTTGCCAACGTGATCGCCATCGGCATCGGCAAGGCCACCATCAAGTACCCCAACGAAGGTGCTCAGCTGCCCAACGCCGCCATGTTCGGTGGCATGAGCCATGCTTCGCTGCTGGCCACCACCTCCTTCGGCCACGTGCTCGGCATGGGCGCCATCCTCGGCCTGGCTGCCCGCGGCGTGCTCTGAGGCTGTGGCTGAGTCAGCCCCTGAACCGCTTCAGCGCCAGCCCAGCAGATAGGGCAGCGCTTTCAGGCCATAGCGCTCGAAGCGGTAGTGGAACAGCAGTGCCGAAAGCTCTTCGGCACTGCTTTTTTGTTGCAGTCCCGTCAGCAGGCGCTGCAGGCGCTGATCCCCTTGGGGGCTGTGCAGACCCAGCCAGGTGCGGCGAGCCAAGCGTCCACTGAGCGACCAGCGCCAGCCGAGGCGCCGCTTCAACCTGGGCGCGTAGCTCTTCAGCCGCTCGGGTTGGCCGGCCAAGGCATCCAGCAGCAAGGGTGCCAGCACCTCACTGCTGGCCATCGCATGCCGGATGCCTTCCCCACCAAGCAGGTTGCCGGTGCTCACCACATCACCCAACCCAAGCAGCGGCCCACGCTGATGCGCTTCACGGCGGCGGATCGTGCTGCGGATCAAGCCGCCATGGCGATCGAGCACGGCTGCACCCTCCAGCTCCAGCCTTTGCTGCAGGCCGCGTAGGAGCTGATGCAGGGCTGGCTGGCTGCGGCTGGGATCGTGCAGGCGGCAGACGCCGAGCTTGAGCTGGCCGCGCTGCATCGGAAACACCCAGCCATACCCCTGCGGCACCCAGGTACTGCCGAGCATGAAGCTGAGCCGATCGGTCCAACGCTGCCACTGCTGGAAAGGCACCTGCAACAGCCACTCCACCCCCTCGCCAGACACCAGCGCACCGGCCGCCGCCGGTGGATCGCCGAGCAGGGCCCGCCGTTGGCCTGTGGCATCCACCAGCCAGCGGCAGTGCCGCACCTGTGTATCGCCGCCGGGCCCGCGCAGGTTGGCGATGGCGCCGCCGCTGCCGGGCTGCCAGCGGCGAACAGCCCACCCCAACTGAAGCTGCGCCCCTGCCGCTTGGGCCTGAGCCGCAAGCCAGCAGCGCAACGCCCCAAAATCCAGCACAGCCCCGAGGTTGTGGTCAGCGATCCAGCTGTACGGCTCATTGCCCGGACCATGCAGCTGCCATCCCCGCCACTGGGCGGCCTGCACCTGATCAGGCAGCTGAAACTGCTGCACCGCATCAAGGGGGAGGGCTGCACTGCTGAAGGCTGCTTGGCGTAGATCCAAGAGGGGATCCACCACCTGAACAGACGCGCCGGCCTCCGCCAAAAGACGAGCCAACAGCAATCCTGCAGGCCCGGCTCCAGCGATCAGAACATCACAGGCCTGAACGTCAGACACCCACCGGCTGGCGGCGCAGCGAGCCAAAACGCTTGAGGATGCTGTCAGCCATCTGGGCTGGGGTGAGGCCGAGGGCCTGCTTGCTCTGATCCGGCGTGGCGTGATCCACCAGCTGGTCGGGAATGCCGATGCGGTGCACGGGCACCAGCACATCGTGGTCGTTAAGGGTTTCCACAACGGCGGCACCGAAGCCACCAGCCAGGCAACCTTCCTCGATCGTCACCACCCGGCCGATGCGTTTGGCCATCGGCAGGATCAGCGCCTCATCCAGGGGGCGCAGGAAGCGGGCGTTGATCACGGCGGCCCGCACGCCCTGCTCCTGCAGCAAGCCAGCGGTGGCCATGGCGGGATACACCATGGCGCCATAAGCCACGATCAGCAGATCATCGCCATCGGCCAGCAGTTCACCGCGGCCGATCTCCAGGGGCTCCCACCCTTCTTCCATCAGGGCTGCACCTTCGCCTTCACCGCGCGGGATGCGCAGAGCGGTGGGGCCGTTGTGTTGCAGGCAGGTGATCATCATCCGCTGCAGCTCCGCCTCATCCTTCGGTGCCATCACCGTGAAGTTGGGCACGCAGCGCAGATAGCTGATGTCGTACTGACCCTGGTGGGTGGGGCCATCGGCACCCACGATGCCGGCCCGGTCGAGCACGAAGGTCACGGGCAGGTTCTGGATGCCCACATCGTGAATCAGTTGGTCGTAGGCCCGCTGCAGGAAGGTGCTGTAGATCGCACACACCGGACGCAGGCCCTCGCAGGCCATGCCCGCCGCCATGGTGACGGCGTGCTGCTCAGCGATGCCCACATCGAAATACTGCTTCGGCCGGGCCTTCTCCAACAGATCCAGGCCGGTGCCGGTGGCCATGGCGGCGGTGATGCCCACCACGCGGGGATCCTGCTCGCAGATCTTCACCAGCGTCTGGCCGAACACCTTGCTGTAGCTGGGGGGTTTGGGCTTGCTGGAGGGATAGGCCTTGCCGGTGGCCAGATCGAAGGCGCTCTGGGCGTGGTAGCCCACCTGGTCTTCCTCGGCAAAGGCGTAGCCCTTGCCCTTGGTGGTGGCCACGTGCACCAGCACCGGACCCTCATGGGCATGGGCCTGCTGGAACACCTGCACCATGCCGGCGATGTCGTGCCCATCCACCGGGCCCATGTAGGTGAAGCCCAGCTCTTCAAACACGGCACCGAGCTTGGGCACCGCCAGGCGCTTCATGCTCTCCTTGAGGTTCTTCAGCTCGGTGGGCAGCTCACCGTGCAGGAAGGGCAGGTGCTTGATCGCCTCCTCGGCGTTGTCTTGGAGGAACTGCAGCGGCTTGCTGTGCCGCATGCGGTTGAGGTGGGTGCTCAGCGCGCCCACGGGCGGGCTGATCGACATGTCGTTGTCGTTGAGCACCACCAACAGGCGGGTGTGCGGCAGGTGGCCGGCGTGGTTAATCGCCTCCAGGGCCATGCCACCGGTGAGCGAGCCATCGCCGATCACCGCCACACATTTGAAATCTTCACCGCGCTGATCACGGGCCAAGGCCATGCCCAGGGCCGCTGAGATCGAGGTGCTGGCGTGGCCGGCGCCGAAATGATCAAACGGGCTCTCGCAGCGCTTGAGATAGCCAGCCACGCCATCCTTCTGGCGCAGGGTATGGAACTCGTTGTAGCGGCCGGTGATCAGCTTGTGGGGATAGGCCTGGTGGCCCACATCCCACACCACCCGGTCGTGATCGAGATCGAGGGTTTGGTAGAGGGCCAGGGTGAGTTCCACCACGCCCAGGCCGGGGCCCAGGTGCCCACCGCTGGTGCTCACCACCTCGAGGTGGCGTTCGCGAATCTGACGTGCGATCGCCTCGAGCTCTGCAGTGCTCAGTCCGTGCAGCTGATTCGGATGCGTCAGCTCGCTGAGATGCATGCCCTGGGCCTTGATTGGCGATCAGCCTACGGTCTGCACTCAGGCGGTTGGTTGTGCTTGGCACGAATCCCAGAACCTTGTCAGGGGGTTGTCACACTGGGAGAACGGTCAGGCAGCGATGAGCAACACCACCAGCCAGGACGGTTCTCTGCCGATGCTGCTGCGGATCCTGCGGGCCCGCGTGTACGAGGTGGCGATCGAATCGCCGCTCGACCCGGCCCCGAATCTGTCGCGGCGGCTGGACAACACGGTGCTGCTCAAGCGGGAAGACCTGCAGCCCGTGTTCAGCTTCAAGCTGCGCGGCGCCTACAACAAGATGGCGGCCCTCAGCCGCGCCGAACTCGAACGCGGCGTGATCGCGGCCAGTGCCGGCAATCACGCCCAGGGCGTGGCGCTGGGAGCGCAACGCCTGGGCTGCCGGGCGGTGATCGTGATGCCGGTCACCACGCCGGAGATGAAGGTGCGGGCCGTGGCCGCCCGCGGCGCCGAGGTGGTGCTCCACGGCGACAACTACGACGCGGCCTGCGGCGAGGCTTACCGCCTGGCGGCAGAGCGGGGCCTCACCTTCATCCATCCGTTTGATGACCCGGATGTGATCGCCGGCCAGGGCACCATCGGCCTGGAGATCCTGCGGCAGTGTTCAGCGCCGCCCGATGCCATCTACGTGGCCGTGGGCGGCGGCGGCCTGATTGCCGGCATCGGCGCCTACGTGAAAGCGCTGTGGCCCCAGGTGGAGGTGATCGGCGTGGAGCCGGAGGATGCCGATGCGATGACCCGCTCCCTCGCCCTGGGCGAGCGGGTGAAGCTCGAGCAGGTGGGCCTGTTCGCCGATGGTGTGGCCGTGCGGGAGGTGGGCGAGCAAACCTTCGCCCTGGCGCGCCAACACGTGGACGCCATGGTGACGGTGAACACCGATGCCATTTGCGCCGCCATCAAAGACGTATTCGAGGACACCCGCTCGATCCTGGAGCCGGCGGGCGCCCTGGCCGTGGCTGGCATGAAGGCGGATGTGGCTCGGCGCGGGCTCCAGGGCCGCACGCTGGTGGCCGTGGCCTGCGGCGCCAACATGAACTTCGATCGGCTGCGCTTTGTGGCCGAACGCACGGAGATCAGCGAAGACCGCGAAGCGATGCTGGCGGTGGAGATCCCGGAGCGGGCCGGCAGCCTCAGGGAGTTCTGCACGCTGCTGGGCAACCGCAACCTCACCGAATTCAGCTACCGCCTGGCGGATCCTTCCCGCGCCCACATCTTTGTGGGCGTGCAAACCAGCGGCAGCCGCGATGAGCAGGATCTGATCCACGATCTCAACGCCGCCGGCTTCCCCTGCCTCGATCTCTCCAACGACGAACTCTCGAAGCTGCACCTGCGCCACATGGTGGGCGGACGCATGCCGGCGGCGGCGGCTGAAGCCTGCAGCCACACCCGCGAACTGCTCTATCGCTTTGAGTTTCCGGAGCGGCCCGGCGCACTGATGCGCTTCCTCACGAGCCTGCATCCCAACTGGAATATCAGCATCTTCCACTACCGCAACCACGGCGCCGATGTGGGGCGGATCGTGGTGGGGGTGCAGGTGCCGCCCGAGGAATCAGCCGACTGGCAAACCTTCCTCGACGGCCTGGGCTACCGCTACGTGGACGAAACCGAGAACCCCGCCTACCGCCTGTTCCTGGGGGAAGTGGCCGGCACCGTGGGCGTGGGATAACTTGCGAACACCACTGGGGGGCGTGATGGACGACACAACCCAGGAGCCCCAGGTCGCTGCGCCCCCTTCGGCAGACCTGTCGTTGCCGGCCCGACTGGAGGCCATCCTCTATCTGAAGGGCCGCTCGATGACCCTCGGCGAACTGGCCGAGATCAGTGGCGTGGCCCGCGACGCTGTGGAGATGGGCCTGATCACGCTGATGGCCGACTACGCCCATCGCGACACAGCCCTGGAAATCCGCCAGGAAGGGCAGCGCTACAGCCTGCAGCTGCGCGATGGGTTGGGTGAGCTGGTGCAGAGCCTGCTGCCGGTGGATCTCTCAACCGCCGCTCTGCGCACCCTGGCCACGATCGCCCTGAAAAAACGGATCCTGCAATCGGATCTGGTGGAACTGCGCGGTTCCGGCGCCTATGACCACATCAAGGAGCTGCTGGCTCAGAACTTCATCGAGCGCAAGCGCCAGAGCGAAGGCCGCTCCTACTGGCTGAGCCTCAGCGAAAAGTTCCATCGCACCTTTGCGATCAAAACCGACGAACTCAAGCCCAGGCGCGCCGAGCCCACTCCAGCCGATTCAGAGCCGCAGGCGGCTTGAGCGCCAGCCCCGCAAAGCCCAGCTTCATCCGTGAACGGGCCATACTCCTGGAACAGCCCACCCCAATCCCATGTCTGCACTGGTCGGCGATCTGATCGGCGTTCTCGCCCAGACCATCTCGATCTACACGCTGGTCCTGCTGGTGCGGGTGCTGCTGAGCTGGTTCCCCAACCTCGATTGGGGCAATCCGGTGCTCTCCACCGTGAGCGCCGTCACCGACCCGTACCTGAATGCCTTTCGCGGGTTGATTCCACCCCTGGGCGGACTTGATCTCTCCGCCATCCTGGCCTTCCTGGCCCTGCAGCTGATCCAGACCCTGCTGGAGCAGAGCCGCGGCTTCTTCTACCCCAGCTTCTACTGAGCATCAGCCACGGCCTGCTCGAGCGGCAGCAGGTCGTCGAACTCACCGGCACGGGTGCGCACAGGCGACGCAAAGCCCCGCGCCTTCACATTGGAGAACGTGAACGGCCCCGGAGTGCCCGCCGGAACCGCCAGCCGCAGAGCAAAGCTCGACTCGCCTGGGGGCACATCGCCGATCGAGCCCACCCGCGAGCGGTTCTGCAGCACTGGCTCACCGCTGGCATCGAGGATCTGGGCAAACACATCCGTATCCACCACCGGCTTGCGGCCCGGGTTGGTCACGGTGCCCCGGAGCACGTAGCAGCTGGCACCGCTGGGGCGGCGCAGCTGCGGCTGGGCTCCGATGTCGGCGCTGGGGCACGGCTCCAGGCTCACCTCGCCCACGCTCAAGTTGGCGGCCAGGGCCGGTTCCACCCACACACCAGCCAGCACAAGCCCCACCACAGCCAGGGCAGCAAGCAAGGAGCGCAGCGGGCGGAAACGCACAGCAATCACGGTGAACAACCCGGCAGCCCTCAACGCCTCAGCGCTGGTCGCCACTGCCTGCGATCACGTTACGGGCGGCGCGGCTGGCGAGCTTGTGGAGGTTGGTTTCAGCCACATCGTTCAGCTCAAAACCCAGCTCACTGGCCAGCTGGGCCACGTACCAGAGCACATCGCCAAGCTCCAGCTTGAGCGCTTCACGCACCTCCGGCGTGAAGGTGCCGCCCTGATCGCGCAGCACCTTCTTCACCTTGTCGGCCACTTCCCCCGACTCACCACAGAGGCCGAGGGTGGGGTAGATGGGGTTGGCTCCCACATCCGGATAGCGGGCTGTGCGGCGGGCCCCCTGCTGGTAGGCATTGAGATCCATTGGCAGAACAGGGCTGGCGGCAGCCGATGATAGGGTCGCTGGCATCTTTGGCTCCGCCGAATGGCCCTGCCCGATCTCACGCGTCGCACCAAGATCGTGGCCACCATCGGCCCTGCCACCGAGTCTCCGGAACAACTGCGCCGCCTGATTGAAGCGGGTGCCACCACGTTCCGGCTCAATTTCTCCCACGGCGATCACAGCGAGCACGCCGCCCGCATCCGTACCATTCGCCAGGTGGCAGAGGAGATGCGCGCCCACATCGGCATCCTCCAAGACCTGCAGGGCCCCAAGATCCGGCTTGGTCGTTTCCAGGAGGGGCCGATCACCGTGGCCAAGGGTGATGCCTTCACCCTCACCTCGCGCGATGTGGCCTGCACCCAGGACATCGCCACCGTGACCTACGACAAGCTGGCCGACGAGGTGGTGAGCGGCAGCCGCATCCTTCTCGATGACGGCCGCGTGGAAATGGTGGTGGATCGCGTTGATAAGAGCGATCAAACCCTCTATTGCACCGTCACCGTGGGCGGTGTGCTCTCCAACAACAAAGGGGTGAACTTCCCCGATGTGCAGCTCTCGATCCGCGCCCTCACCGATAAAGACCGCACCGATCTGGCCTTCGGCCTGGAGCAGGGCGTGGACTGGGTGGCCCTCAGCTTTGTGCGCAACCCCTCCGATATGGAGGAGATCAAGGCCCTGATCGCCTCCCACGGCCACAACACACCCGTGGTGGCCAAGATCGAAAAGTTCGAGGCCATTGATCAGATCGACGCGATCCTGCCGCTCTGCGATGGCGTGATGGTGGCCCGTGGCGACCTGGGCGTGGAAATGCCGGCTGAAGAGGTGCCGCTGCTGCAGAAGGAACTGATCCGCAAGTGCAACGGCCTCGGCATTCCGGTGATCACCGCCACCCAGATGCTCGATTCGATGGTGAGCTGCCCGCGGCCCACCCGCGCTGAAGTGAGCGATGTGGCCAACGCCATCCTCGATGGCACCGATGCCGTGATGCTGTCCAACGAAAGCGCCGTGGGCGATTACCCCGTGGAAGCGGTGGCCACCATGAGCCAGATCGCCCGCCGCATCGAGCGCGATTACCCACGCCGGGAAAACGATGGCCAACTGGCCTCCACCATTCCCAACGCCATCAGCCACGCCGTGAGCTCGATTGCCCGGCAGCTCGAGGCGGCGGCGATCCTGCCTCTCACCAAGAGCGGTGCCACGGCCCGCAACGTGAGCAAATTCCGCCCCAGCACCCCGATCCTGGCGATCACCAGCGAGAAGAAAGTGGCCTCCCAGCTCCAGCTGGTGTGGGGGGTGCACCCGCTGCTGGTTGACGACGCCCAGAACGCCACCGCCAGCTTCAACCGCGCCATGGAAATGGCCACCGAAGAGGCCCTGCTGCGCGATGGCGATCTGGTGATTCAAACCGCCGGCACCGTGGCCGATGTGAGCGGCTCCACCGACCTGGTGAAGGTGAGCATCGTGGGCAAAGGCACCGTGCTCGACCCCACAATCATGTGAGCTGCGCTGCAGGATGGTGGTCCTGCAGACAGCGCCAAGCAGCATGGCCGCCAAACTGGCGATGGGCGAAACCGTGGGCATGGCGCTGGCCACCCTGCGGGCGAATCGCCTGCGTTCGTTGCTCACGATGCTGGGCATCGTGATCGGTAACGCCTCGGTGATCACTCTGGTGGGGGTGGGCCGCGGCGCTCAGAACCTGGCAGAAGGGCAGCTCAACACCCTCGGCGCCAACGTGCTGTTTGTGGTGCCCGGCAACAACGACAGCCGCCGCCAGGGCATCGACTTCCCCAAAACCCTCGTGCTGGAGGACGCCGAGGCCATCGCCGAGCAGGTGCCTTCGGTGAAGCGGGTGGTGCCTCAGATCACCTTGAGCGCGGTGCTGCAGGCCGGAGCCAAGAGCTCCAGCGCCACCGTGTCGGGCATCACGCCCGAGTTCCTCACGGTGCGCCGCTTCGAGGTGGCGCAGGGGCGCTTCATCGACCAACGGGATCTCGATGGAGCCCGCAACGTGGTGGTGATCGGCCCCGATCTGCGCGACAAGCTGCTGCCGATGGGTTCGGCCATCGGCAAACAATTGCGCATCCGCGATCAGAGCTTTGAAGTGATCGGGGTGATGGCACCGAAGGGGGCCGTGTTCGGCCAAAACCAAGATGAGGCCGCCTACATCCCGCTCTCCACCATGGTGAGCAAGCTGTCGGGGCGTGATCCCACCTACGGCGTGAGCCTCAACTTCATCAGCGTGGAGGCTCGCGATGAAGCGAGCACCGGCGCAGCGAAGTTTCAGATCACCAACCTGCTGCGCCAGCGCCACAACATCCTGCGGGAAGACGATTTCGCCGTGCGCTCGCAAAAGGATGCGCTCTCGATCGTGGGCACGATCACCGGCGGCCTCACACTGATGCTCGGAGCGATCGGAGCGATCTCCCTGCTGGTGGGCGGCATCGGGATCATGAACATCATGTTGGTGTCGGTGAGTGAGCGCACCTCCGAGATCGGCCTGCGCAAAGCGATCGGTGCCCGCAGCAGCGATGTGCT
>Ga0194116_10001862_pt1 | contig 28751 bp, 30 predicted proteins | sample TA2MahsurfametaG_4_FD_148617 | JGI IMG/M metagenome (GOLD analysis project Ga0194116, IMG submission 148617) | Freshwater microbial communities from Lake Tanganyika, Tanzania - TA2015008 Mahale S9 surface | ecosystem: Environmental > Aquatic > Freshwater > Lake | place: Tanzania: Lake...
GCGCTGAATACGAGAGCCGCGATGCCGCTGACGAAGGCCGCCGCCATTGAGGTGCCGCTCATGTTCAAGAAAGGTTCGGTCGCACCCGCACATCGGCGGGTGGCGTTGACCGTTATATCGGTACGAATCGTCGAGCAGATGTTGATACCGGGTGCGGAGATGTCGATATGCGAGCCCCGTTGGGCGAACGAGGGAGCGTTCAGCGTTTGATCGACCGCCGTGACGGCAATCGTCAAATCGTTGCCCGCCGGGTATGTAGTGCCTGCATTTGGCCCGCCGTTGCCCGCGGACGCGACCACCAAAACCGAATTGCTCGCCGCGTATTCGAGGGCCGACTGTACTGCCGAAGTTTGATTCTTGCCGCCGAGCGAGAGGTTGATCACTCGCGCACCTTGGTCGACGGCAAACCTGATCGCTACGGCCAGATCGAGTTCTGAACCGTCGCCACGCGAATCGAGAATTCGCACCGGCAAGATTTGCGCGTTCGGGGCGACCCCGGCGATTCCGATGTCGTTGTTCATTTGAGCCGCGATTATCCCCGCGACATGGGTGCCGTGCCCCGTCGTATCGACATCGCTCGTGTCATCGCCGACTCGACCCCTGATGATCGATCGCCCGGGCAGAAGATTGTTGTCCAAGTCGGGGTTGGGACCCGAGCCCGAGTCGACAACCGCCACGATCACACCGAAGCCGGTGGCGATCGGCCACACGTCTTTGACATTCGTGACTTGCAGGCCCCACTGATCGTCGAGCGCGAAGTCCTTGTTTTGTTTCACCGCCGCCGACACGGGTGAAGGCGAGGTGATGGCGATGATGCCGACGGAAACCGTCGCGAAAATCGCGATGCTCGCGACTGTTGGGCGAATGCTTCGTGCGAAATTTTTCAACGGTCAGGCACCTGTTGAATGAAAACCGCCATCGACATGAATGATCTCGCCGGTCGTCGAAGGAAACCAATCGCTCAAAAGCGCCACCGCGCTGCGCGCCACTGGTGTCGAGTCGTTGACGTTCCAGCCGAGCGGGGCGCGGGCGCCCCAAATGTCCTCGAATGCGGCGAATGACGGAATCGATTTTGCCGCCATGGTTCGTATCGGGCCGGAGGCGATCAAATTGCAGCGGATATTTCTTGGTCCGAGAGCCTTTGCCAAGTAACGGTTCGTGCTCTCGAGCGCCGACTTGGCCACGCCCATCCAGTTGTATGCCGGCCAGGCGACGGTGTTGTCGAAGTCCAGGCCGACGATCGAACCGCCCGAGGTCATCAGGGGCACGAAGGCGTCGGCCAAAGTTTTGAGCGAATAGGCCGAGATTTGGAGCGCGGTCGAGACATCTTGCCAAGTGGCCTGCATGAAATCATCGCCCAGACAGGCCGCGGGCGCGAACCCGATCGAGTGCAGAACGCCGTCGACCGTGCCAAGTATCTGCTGCACCGACCTTCGTGCCGAAGTCGTGTGTTCATCGACGGTCACATCGAACTCGACGACTTCGACGGGCAGCGGGAGTTTCTTCGAGGCTCGCTGCGTGATCGACAGGCCGCGGCCAGCACCAGTGAGAACTATCTTCGCACCCTCTTGTTGGGCGAGTTGGGCGACACCAAATGCCAACGACGCATCGGTCAGCACGCCGGTGATGACCAGATTCTTGCCCGCGAGAATACCCACGCGTTTAACGGTAGTTGGTCCGAACAGATATCGTTGCGGAGTATGCGCATCGGCTTGCTTGGCGGTACCGGTCCCGCCGGAGGCGCGCTCGGTTTGCGTTTGGCGTCGGTCGGCTACGAGGTGATCTTGGGCTCGCGCGACGCGAACAGGGCCCAGTCGGTGTGCGACGAGCTAAAGAAAAAGTGGCCCGATTACAAATTGAATCTTTCTGGCGGCGCTAACCACTCGGCGGCAAAGTGCGATCTCGTCGTGATCGCGACGCCGTGGGACTCGGCGGCAACGGTGGTCAACGAACACGCACAAGATCTTGCCGGCAAGATCGTGGTGACCATGGCCAACGCGTTGGTGCGAGTGGGCAAAGAGTTTCAGCCTCTGGTGACGCCACGCGGCAGTATCGCCGCCCATGTGCAGGCCGAGATTCCGCTGTCGAAGGTCGTCGTCGCATTTCAGCACTTGCCGGCGACCGAACTCGGTCGTCTCGGTCACGAGGTCGACAGCGATGTCCTGATTTGTTCCGACGACCCGACGGCGATCGCCACGGTTTGCGAGATCGTCGCGAAAATTCCCGGCTGTCGACCCCTGAATTCGGGCACCTTGTCGAACGCCATGGCGATCGAGGCGTTCACCGCGGTGTTGTTGCAGTTGAACGTGCGATACAAGACCCGTGTCGCACCCCGACTCACGGGCATTCGGTTGCCCGGTGATGCCGTTTGACGATGAGGTTGTATGACACCGCAAAAAGAAGTGTCGTAAATTTTTCACCAGGCAAACAAGTTCTGATGTACACCTGCGGCATCACGCCGTATGACGCGACCCACATCGGTCACGCATTCACTTTCATCTCGTACGACGTTTTACAGCGCCGCTTGATCGATGCAGGGCACCTCGTCAAATGTGTTCGCAATGTGACCGACATCGATGATCCGTTGTTCGCCAAGGCCCGCGAACTCGGCGTTCATTATCTAGATTTGGCCGCCGGTGAAGAGGCGAGGTTCGAGGCCGACATGAAGGCTCTAAACGCGTTGAGCGTCTACAGCACACCGCGTGCATCGTCGGCGATCGCGGATATTCGGGGGTTCATCGGCATGGTGCTCGACAGGGGTTTCGCCTATCAGGCGGGCGAGAGCGTCTACTTCGATGTCTCGAAGTTCGATTCGTTCGGCAGCGTTTCGAACTACGACCAACAGACGATGAAACGGCTCGCCGCCGAGCGCGGCGGCAAGACCGAGGATCCGCACAAAAGAAACCAGCTCGATTTCGTGTTGTGGCAACCGTCGGCCGCCGATGAACCAAGTTGGAACACGATGTGGGGATCGGGTCGACCCGGTTGGCACATCGAGTGCTCGGCGCTCGCGTTGCGCGAACTCGGAACGACGATCGACCTGCATGGCGGGGGCAGCGACCTGATCTTTCCGCATCACGAATGCGAACGAGCGCAGTCAGAGGCGGCGACCGGCGAATTGTTCGTTCGTCATTGGATGCATGTCGCGATGGTCTTGATGAACGGCAGCAAGATGTCGAAGAGCCTCGGCAACCTTGAATTCGTCGATCGTTTGCGCAAGGCCCATGATCCGCGGGCGATTCGCCTCGCGCTGATCGCCAATCATTACCGAACCGAGTGGGAATGGAATTCATCGGCGATGCCGTCGGCAGAAAAGCGCCTCGCCTCCTGGTCGAGCGCCAAGTCGGGTGACGGGCAGGCCGGGCTTGAGGCGGTTCGCCACGCCCTCGATGACGACTTGAACACGCCCGCAGCGATCGCCGCACTTGACGCAGTAGCCGTCGCCGGACAAAGTGTTGTTGCAGGTGCGAGTCTGCTCGGCGTGGAACTAGACCGGTAGACGACAAGAGACGACGAGACTCGACGAGAGACGACGAGAGACGACGAGAGACGACGAGAGACAACAACGATGCGAGCGAAGAAAGTCAGTTTTGACCCGTCAAAGTATGTCGGGGCGACGAAGTTTCAGACGCGCTTCAGGCCTTTTTGCAGGTTCACGGCGCAACGACTGTGGCGATTCACTCTCATCGATTTCGACAAGATTCCGACGACGGGGCCGGCGATACTTTGCGCCAACCACATTAGTTTCCTCGACTCGGTGTTCTTGCTCACCTTCTCGCCGCGAAACATGTCGGTCGTCGGCAAGAGCGAATACATGGACTCGTTCAAGACGCGTTGGCTTTTCACCAAGATCGGGATGATCCCTCTCGATCGAACCGGCGGAGAAAACGCGACCGTGGCGATGTCCGTGGTCGAGAAAGTGCTCGAGCGTGGCGAACTCTTCGGGATCTTTCCCGAGGGAACCCGAAGCAGGAGCGGCAAGCTCTACAAAGGTCGAACCGGGGCGGCGAGATTGGCCCTGAAGTTCGGGTGCCCCGTGTTGCCCGTGGGGATCACGGGCACCGATGCGATCATGGCGCCCGACACGGTGATGCCGAAGTTCGGCAGGCGATGCAGGATCGAGATCGGCGACCCGATCGACACCCGCAAATATCTCGAGCGCGCCGACGATCCCGAGGTGTTGCGTCAGTTGACCGACGAGATCATGACGAAGATCCAGGCGCTGACCGGGCAAGAATATGTCCACGACTACGCGCCCAAGCGTTCGAGCGCAAATCGTTCCCATATCTAAAACCGTCGCAATCTAGACTGTTCGCGTGACAAAGGCGGCTTCGACGATCACTGTTCGTCTGCCCGACGAATCAACATGCGAACTTGCGCCAGGTTCGACCGGGCTCGATTTGGCGTCGTCGATCGGCAGGCGTCTGGCTCAGGCCGCCGTCGCCACGGTGATCGACGGTGTCGAGTCCGATCTGAATTTGCCGTTGCCCGATGGTGCCAGCGTCGCGATCGTCACCGCCGATTCTGACGCGGGTCGTCATGTCTTGCGCCATTCGACGGCGCATGTCCTGGCCCAGGCCGTCGTGCAGTTGTTCGTCGGCGCGAAGTTTTCGATCGGTCCGGCGATTGAAGACGGCTTCTATTACGACTTCGAACTGCCCGGCGGCAAGACGTTCAGCGACGACGACCTGGTGGCGATTCAGGGGCAAATGCAGAAAATCGTCGACGCCGATCAACCGTTCGTGCGCGCAGAGATGACCGCCAAAGAGGCGTTGCAACTTTTCAAAGACCAACCGTACAAATGCGAAATCATCGAGCGAGTAACCAAGGGCGACGCCGACCCGACCGACTCCCTCGAAGCGGGCAGCGCCGACGCGGTGAGCGTTTATCGCAACAGCGAGGCCTTCGTCGATTTGTGTCGAGGACCGCATGTGCCCTCGACGGGTCGTCTCGGTCACTTCGCGTTGATGAAGGTGGCTGGCGCGTATTGGCGCGGAAATGAAAAGGGTCCGATGTTGCAGCGCATCTACGGCACCGCGTGGGAGTCGAAGTCGGCGCTCGCCGAGCATCTGCACAGGCTCGAAGAGGCGGAGAAACGCGACCATCGTCGGCTCGCCGTCGAGATGGACCTGCTCTCGTTTCCGCAGGAGTTGGGCGGCGGGCTCGCGGTCTGGCACCCGAAGGGTGCGATCGTGCGCAAATTGATCGAGGACTACAGCCGCGAGCGTCATCAAAACGGCGGCTACAAATTTGTTTTCACCCCGCATTTGGCGAATGCGCATCTATTCGAGACTTCGGGTCACCTGCAGTTCTACAAAGACGGCATGTATCCGCCGATGGAGATGGACAACGGCGTCTATTTCCCGAAGCCGATGAACTGTCCGATGCACTGTCTGATCTATCGGGATCGCCAGCGCAGCTATCGGGAGTTGCCTCTTCGCCTTTTTGAACTGGGCACGGTCTACCGCTACGAGCGAGCCGGCACACTGCACGGCTTGTTGCGAATTCGCGGCTTCACCCAGGACGACAGCCATATTTTTTGCACCGAACAGCAAATGGCCGACGAGATCACCTCGTTGCTCGACTTCGTGCTGAGCGTTTTGCGCAGGTTCGGTTTCACCGAGTTCGATTTCAAGTTGAGCACGCGCAACGCCGAAAAGTCCCTCGGGTCGGACGCCATCTGGCAGAAAGCCACTGACGCGCTGACCGAGGCTTTGAATCGCCACGGGTTTCAATATTCCGTCTCGCCGGGTGACGCCGCCTTCTATGGACCCAAGATCGACATCGATGTTCGCGACGCGCTCGGCCGCAAGTGGCAGTTGAGCACCATTCAGTGCGACTTCAACCTGCCCGAGCGTTTCGGTCTCGAATACATCGCCAGCGACAATTCAAGAACGCGCCCGATCATGTTGCATCGCGCGTTGTTCGGCTCGATCGAAAGGTTTTTCGGCGTGTTGCTCGAGCACTATGGCGGGGCTTTCCCGACTTGGCTCGCGCCGGTGCAGGTGCGCGTCCTCGCCGTGGCTTCGGCCCACGAAAGCTATGCCGCGCAGGTCGTCGATCAATTGACCAAGTCCGGCTATCGCGTCGACCAACTCGTGGCCGACGAACAGTTGGGCAAGCGGATTCGCGCCTCGAAACTCGAGCGCATCCCGTATGTCTTGGTGGTCGGCGACGATGATCTCAAGAATTCGACGGTCGGCGTCAACCCGCGGGGTGGCGAGGTGCGCCGCGACGTGGGTCTTGCCAAGTTCATCGATCAACTCGCCGCGGATGTCGGCTAAATGAACCTGCTCGAACGAATCTGGAATGGCTGGCGCGCCGAGTATGTCGTGCACGGTCAGGGTGTGCAAAGGAAATCAGACGCATCGATATTCACGCAGATATTGCGCAGCGACCTGACCGACGAGCAGAGTTACATCGTGCATCGCGGTACAAAAATTTTTGCCCTGATGAACGCGTTCCCGTATACAAAGATTTTTGCCCTGATGAACGCGTTCCCGTATACAACGGGTCATCTGCTCGTCGTGCCATATCGCGAGGTCGCCGACCTCGAAAACCTCGATCCTGACGAGACCGCCGAATTGTGGTCGACGGTGACGACCGCGGTTAAGGTGCTGAAATCTGTCTACAAGCCCGAGGCGATGAACGTCGGCATCAACATCGGTGAAGCGGCGGGTGGCAGCATCGCCCAGCATCTGCATGTGCATGTGTTGGGTCGATGGGGAGGCGACACCAATTTCATGGTCTCCACCGCGAACACAAAAATCTTGCCCGAGGCGCTCGATGTAAGCGCCGATCGAATCAGAAAAGCCTGGGCCAACCAGAGTTGAGCGGCGGGAGCATGACGAATCAAAGCAACGAAAGTCGCGACGAGGTTCGCGACGAACTTCCCGAAGACCTCAACGTCTCGGCCTTTGTCGGGCCCTACAAGTTTCCTGACAACAGCCGGCGTCGCATTCCGGGCGTGATATATATGTCCCTCGCCGCGGTTTCGGCGTTGCTCTGGTTCACCCGGGGCGCGAGCGAGTCTGGCTTGGTGAGCAGGGGCTTTCTCGGCGCCGCGGTGCTGCTCGTGTTGGTCGGCGCGTTTTCTTTGTCGGCGTCTTGGCGCATGACCGTGGACGAATAACTTGCGCTGATACACGTCTTGGCGCATGACCGTGGACGAAAAACTTGCGCTGATACACGCGACCCGCGCGGTGGGCTTCGCCGTCGGGCACGCATCGGCGCAACAGGTTTGGCGGGGGTTCAGAAGTCGACCGACCTGGCGGGTGATGTGTTACAGCGCGCAAGAGCCGCCACTGCAACGGGGTCTCGTGCTGATCGACGCCGTCGATGCGCGCGTCGTCGAGTGTCTGGTCGAAGATAATCCCGACCGTTAAGATTGAAGGATGTTCGACGGCAGGTTTCGCCATCAGGTTGAGAAGTTCGTGCGACCCGTCGGCGAACAACTTCGGCGCACGCGAATCTCGCCCGATCACCTGACGCTTTTTGGTGTCGTCATGGCATGTGGCGCGGCCGTGGCGATAGGTTTCGGGGTCTTGCGCCTGGGTTTGCTGCTCGTCGTTTTGGCGGCCCTGCCCGACCTACTTGATGGCGCGTTGGCCAAGGCAGCGAACCAGACCAGTCAGCGCGGCGCATTTTTTGACTCGACCGTCGACCGCGTCACCGATGCGATTCTGCTCGGGGGTGTGGCCTGGTTTTTGGCCTACCAGCGCGGCGCGTATGCGTCGGTTTTGGTTTTCGCCGTGATGGCTGTTTCGTCGCTCATTTCGTATCAACGAGCCAAGGCCGAGTCGCTGGGTCTGACCGCAACGGGCGGGCTAATGGAACGCGCCGAGCGAATCATCCTGCTGTGCGTCGGTCTGCTGTTTGATGCGCTGTTGTTTTGGGTGATGGCAGTGATGCTGGTTCTTGTCACCATCACGGCGATTCAAAGGTTCTTCAATGTCTGGAACCAAGCGGCGGTCGCCCCGGCTGTAGCCGACAAGGTTGCTTTGAGGCAATCGCGTCGCGCTTCGCGTCGGGCTCGTCGCGACGATCGTCGCTTGCGGGCTTCGCGTCGCCGTCGGGTTCAGTGATTCTTGGTTACCGAATAGTTTCTCGGCTCGCCGCGGTCGCACCTTCGTTCGTATTCCGAATCATCGACGCCACGATCGTGCCGATGATTTGTTTTTGTCTGCGTGCGAAGAGGCGGATCGTCGCCGCAAACATGCGCCGTGTCGACCCGAGTTTGCGCGGCAAAGAACTAAGGCGAGTCGTGAACCGGGCCTACCGAAGCTACGCGCGCTACTACATCGAAACTTTCAGGGTGCCGTTTCTGGACAAGCAGCAGATCGAGTCGGGTATCAACGTCGAGGGGTTTGAACACGTCCAGAACGCCCTGAGCAAAGGCAAAGGCGTGATTTTGGCGTTGCCCCACCTGGGCGGTTGGGAGTGGTCGGGGCGATGGCTGATCCACCAGGGCCATCAACTTCACGCCGTGGTCGAAAAACTCGAGTCTGAACCCGTGTTCAAAATGTTCACCGAACTGCGCAAAGGTTACGGAGTCTCGGTGATTCCGCTCGATGACCGTGCCGGCCTCGCGGTGCAGGGAGCGCTCGCAAGAAATGAGATCGTCGCTTTGCTCTGCGACAGAGATCTGCAGGGCAACGGCGTGAGCGCAGATTTTTTCGGCGAGTCAACGACCCTGCCCGCCGGCCCGGCATTCTTCGCGCTGCGCACGGGGGCGGCGTTGTTGCCGATCGGCACGTATTTTTCGCCGGGCTTCGACAAACATGAGACCGTGGTCATGCCGCCAATCGAGGTGACGCGGGTGGGTTCACTTCGTCAAGATGTTTCGCGGCTGACCCAAGAACTCGCGCACGCGATCGAGAGCCTGATCAAACGGGCCCCCGATCAATGGCACTTGTTCCAACCGAATTGGCCGAGCGACAAGACTGTCGAACGATAGCCATCGGTTGACGCCATTTAATCGACCTAGTCGCATGCCAGTTTATGGTCGTACCGTGTAGCCCGTGAAGTCGCTCTCGAAAAATCGTTCAGAGTCGGCGATGCCAAAACGGTCGGCGATGCCAAAACGCTCGCAGGTCGGCACGAAGTATGTGCGCAAAAAGATGTTGCGCATCGGCCTCGTTTGTCCGTACAGTCTGACGATCCCGGGCGGGGTGCAGGTGCAGGTGTTGGGGCTGGCCCGCGAATTGCGAAAGATGGGGCACGAGGCCCGCGTTCTCGGCCCGTGCGACGGCCCGCCGCCCGAGCCGTTCGTGACCCCGCTCGGCAACAGCCTGCCGACTGCCGCCAACGGTTCGGTCGTGCCGCTCGCGCCAGACCCCGCGGCGGCGTTGCGCACGATCAGGGCGATCAACGACGAATCGTTCGATGTGCTGCACCTGCACGAGCCGATCGCGCCGGGGCCGACCGTGACGGCGCTGCTGGTTCGACTCGCCCCGATGATCGGCACCTTTCACGCCGCCGGAGATATCGCGTGGTACGGCCGCTTGAGCAAAGGTGTCAACTGGATCGCGGATTTTCTCGACGCCCGAGCAGCCGTGTCGCCCCAAGCCAAAGAACTGGCATACAGATATTTGGGCGGAGATTACGAAGTCTTGTTCAACGGCATCGAGAACGATCTCTATTTCCGTGACGACTCGAGTCGGGGTGCGACCAACGCCGTCTTCTTTTGCGGCAGGTTCGAACCGCGCAAAGGCTTGGCCGTCTTGCTCGAGGCGTTCGAGAAACTCGCCGACGGCACCGAGTTGTGGGTCGCCTCGGACGGGGAAGGAATCGACGCCCTCAAGGCCAAGTATGCGCACGACCCGCGCATTTCATGGCTGGGTCGTATCACCGACGCCGAGAAAATAGATCGTCTCGCGCGATGCGCGGTCTTTTGCGCACCTTCCCTGCACAGCGAGTCGTTCGGCATCGTCGTGCTCGAGGCGATGGCCAGTGGCGCACCGGTGGTCGCCAGTGCGCTGGACGGCTACAAGAATGTCGCCACCGATGAAGTGAACGCGTTGTTGGTCGAACCCGACGATGCAGTCGCCCTCAGCGAGGCGTTGACACGCATCATCGACGACAAACAATTGGCGACACGACTGCGTCTGGGTGGTCTCGAGCGGGCGAGGGAACTGTCGATGCGCCATCTGGCCGAGATCTATGTCGAGATTTATCACAAAGTTTTGGAGCGCGAGAGCGTCGATCCCGATCATCATCCAAAAAGTAGGATCGTGCGAATGTTCTCAGACCGAGTCTTGCGAAAACCGCAGTTCTCGTGAGCACCCACTAGAATAATCTCAAAGAAAGCGCGAGAAACAGATGTCGACTTGGATAATCGTGGTTTTGGTTCTGGTGGTGGCGGCTTTCGCCGTCTTGATCTACAACTCGTTGGTGCAAAAACGAAACCAGGTCAAGAATGCATGGTCGCAAATCGACGTGCAGTTGAAGCGTCGCATCGAACTCATTCCGAATCTCGTTGAAACGGTGAAGGGTTATGCGAGTTTCGAGCAGAAGACTTTGCAGGATGTGATCATTGCCCGCAACCTGGCGATGGCGGCGCCCAGCACGGTCGCCGGCCAGGCGGGTGCCGACAACGCCTTGTCGGGCGCCTTGCGCCAGTTGTTCGCGCTTTCCGAGTCGTACCCCGATTTGAAAGCCAACGCCAGTTTCCTGAATTTGCAGGAAGAGTTGAGCAATACCGAAAGCCGCATCGCGTATGCACGACAGTTTTTCAACGACGCCGTTTTGACCTACAACAACGCCGTGCACACCTTTCCGAGCGTTGTCTTTGCGTCGCTCTTCAAATTCGAAGAGAGCGAGTTCTTTGAGGCTCTAGATGCCGAAAAGTCGGCGCCAAAAGTTCAGTTCTAAGTTCGCGCCGCACGATGTACGAACTCATTTCGTCGAACAAACGCCGTTCAATATTTCTGTTGCTCGGGTTCGTATTGTTCACTTTGCTGGCTGGGGTGGCGGTCGGTCAGTTTCTCGGTGACCCGGTTGTCGGTACGTCGATCGCCCTGATTTTTTCTGCGCTGATGGCGTTCACCTCGTATTGGAAGTCAGACTCGATCGCCTTGCGGATGAGTCGGGCCAAACCGGCCGACGAGGTCGGCTATCGGCGACTGCACAATTTGGTCGAGGGTCTGTGCATCGCCGGTGGTCTGCCCAAGCCGCGCGTGTATGTGATCGATGATCCGGCACCCAACGCGTTTGCCACGGGCCGCAATCCGAAACATGCGGCGATCGCGGTGACCAGCGGACTTCTCGAATTGTTGGACCGCGTCGAACTCGAGGGTGTCATCGCCCACGAACTCTCGCACATCCGCAACTACGACATCCTGGTCTCGACGATGGCGGTGACGCTCGTCGGCACGATCGCGATCCTCACCGATTTGGCGATTCGCATGATGTGGTGGAACGGCGGGCGGGTCAGTCGGTCATCCGACCGCGGCAATTCGAGCAACCCGTTGGCCCTGATCGGCTTCGTGTTGTTGATCCTCGCGCCGATAATCGCCCGCATCATGCAGGCCAGCGTCAGTCGTCGTCGCGAAACTTTGGCCGATGTTTCGGCCTGTCAATTGACCCGCTATCCGCCGGGCTTGATTTCGGCGCTGGAAAAGCTTCAGAAAGACAGCACCGTGACGCACTCGGCCAGCATGGCCACGGCCCATATGTGGATTGAGCAACCATTGTCGGGGGTGAATGACGCAGGTCGACTCGCTGGATTTCATAAACTGTTCAATACACACCCACCGCTCTCCGAGCGAATAGCACTCTTAAGGGAGATGTAAAAATGCGCGTTTTGCGAACAAGTTATGTTGCGCTGACGATCTTCGGGCTCGTAGTCGCGAGTTGCGGCGGGTCTTCGGAGACAATCGTCGAGCCGACCGTCGCCGAATCAACCGAGACGACGGTCGCCGAGACGACCACCACGACGATTCCGATCGTGCGCGCGCCGCTCACCGGCGCGCAAGCCCCCGACGAGTCCGTGATCGGCCGACCGGCGATGGTCGTCAAGATCGACAACCATCCCAAATCGCGCCCGCAGTGGGGGTTGAACCAAGCCGACATCGTGTTCGAAGAAAACGTCGAGCAACTCACGCGGTTCGCCGCAGTGTTTCATTCGCAGGGCAGCGATCCAGTCGGCCCGATTCGCAGCGGTCGCATGCAAGACATCGATTTGTTGGCATCGTTGAACGGCCCGTTGTTCGTTTGGAGCGGCGGCAACTCGAAGGTGACGGCGGCAATTCGCAAATCGACGATGGTCGACTTGAGTCATTCGGCGGCCAACGAAGCGGGCGGCTACAGACGCGAGTCGAGCCGCGTCGCGCCGCACAACCTGCTGGCCGAAACGACAAAACTTTGGACGCTCGCCCCCGCCGGCGCCCAAGCGCCGCAGCCGCAATTCGAGTATCGAGCCGACAGCGAGACGACGCCGAGCGACGCCAAGCCGACCGCCGCCGTGAAGATCTCAATGGACGGTGTCGATGTGATGTGGGAGTGGAGCGCCGAGAATCTGGCGTTCGTCCGTTCGCAGGGCGACAAGCGGCATGTCGACATGCAAGATGTGCGCATCAACGCGGCGAACGTGATCTTGATGTCGGTCGTCTATGGCAGGTCGGGTTCGAGCCCGGTGGCCAAGACGATCGGCAGCGGCGAAGTCTGGGTTTACACGGCCGGCGTTTTGATCCAGGGCACCTGGGAGCGAACCGACCCGCTCAAGCCATATGTGTTCAAGGACACAAAGGGCGCCGTGATCAAGATGACGCCGGGTCGAACTTGGGTTGAAGTAATTCGGGCCAAGTCGGCGGCGCACGTGCCCGCGGGTATCGACCCCGCGAGCGTGGCTTATCCGTGACGATTTGTTCAAAAATCCCGCGAACGGGTTCGGTACGATGGGGCTGTCCACGCGAGAGGTTTGACAATGGCGAAACGCGAAACCGACAGGGCTAACAAATCGGCCACAGGTTCGATGGTCGTCAAGCGCGGTCTGGCCGAAATGCTCAAGGGCGGCGTGATCATGGATGTCGTCAATCCCGAGCAGGCGAAAATCGCCGAAGATGCGGGAGCATGCGCGGTGATGGCGCTCGAGCGAGTGCCCGCCGATATTCGCCGCGATGGTGGCGTGGCCCGCATGAGCGACCCCGAGATGATCAACGGCATCCAAGCCGTTTGTTCGATTCCCGTGATGGCCAAGGCGCGCATCGGGCATTTCGTCGAAGCACAGGTGCTCGAATCTCTCGGTGTCGACTTCATCGACGAAAGCGAAGTTCTCACACCGGCCGACGAGACGCATCACATCGACAAATTCAAGTTCACGGCGCCGTTCGTCTGTGGCGCGACCAACCTTGGCGAGGCGCTCCGTCGCATCAGTGAAGGTGCGGCGCTGATCAGATCGAAGGGCGAGGCCGGCACCGGAAACATCGTCGAGGCGGTGCGCCACTTGCGCTCGATAATCGGCGACATTCGCAAGATCGAACAGGCGGACTCGGCCGAATTGTTCGACTGGGCGAAAAAACTCCAGGCACCTCTGCCGCTCGTGCAAGAGATCGCCGAAACAGGTTGGTTGCAGGTGCCATTGTTCTGCGCGGGTGGCATCGCCACACCGAGCGATGCGGCACTGGCGATGCAGTTGGGTGCCCAGGCCGTTTTCGTCGGATCGGGAATTTTCAAGAGCGACGACCCGGCGCCGCGCGCCAAGGCGATCGTCGAGGCGACAACGCATTTCCGCGACGCCGACATCATCGCCAAGGTGAGTCGAAATCTGGGTGTACCGATGACCGGTATCGGCATGGACAAAATCGAACAGCGATACGCGGAGCGCGGCTGGTGAACGACTCGAGGCCTCCAGGTGGTGCGCTCGTCGGCGAGTAACTCGAACAAAACGGTCGGTGTTCTCGCGCTGCAGGGCGCGTTTGCCAGTCACGAAGCGGTATTCGAATCGCTCGGGGTCAGGAGCCTTCAGGTCCGTACCCCCGAGGACTTGGGTCAAGTCGACGCCCTGGTCTTGCCCGGCGGCGAGTCGACGACAATTTCGCAATTGCTCGAATCATCCGAGTTGTTCGAGCCCGTCAAGAAGTCGGTGCACGAGGGCATGCCCGTTTTCGGAACCTGCGCGGGGATGATTCTGTTGTCGAAAAAGATTCTGGATGGTCGCGCCGATCAACTTTCGTTCGGGGCCATCGACATCGAGGTGCAGCGCAACGCGTATGGCCGACAAATCGACAGTTTCGAGGCCGATATCGAAGTGAAAACGTTTTCCACGCCGTTTCACGCCGTGTTCATCAGGGCGCCACGAATTTCAAAACTCGGGTCGGGGGTAACCGTGTTGGCCGAACTCGACAAAGACGTCGTCCTCGCGCGTCAAAACAATGTGATGGTCGCCTCGTTCCATCCGGAACTTTCGCGCGATGACCGCGTCCATCAACTTTTCTTGAAGGAGATCTAACGATGTCCGGTCATTCAAAGTGGGCGACGATCAAGCACAAAAAGGCCGCGGTCGACAAGGTGCGCGGCAAGACTTTCGCCAAACTCTCGCGCCTGCTCGAAGTCGCGGCGCGCGAGGGTGGTGGCGACCCGGCGACGAACGCCTCGTTGCGCACGGTGGTGGCCAAAGCCAAGGCGGCTTCGATGACCAACGACGCGATCGATCGGGCGATCAAACGCGGCACCGGCGAAACCGACGGCGAAGCCTACGAAGCGGTGACCTACGAGGCCTATGGGCCGGGAGGGGTGGCGATGTTGATCGAGATTTTGACCGACAATCGCAATCGAACCGCGGCCGATGTGCGCATGATTTTTTCGAAGCAAGGTGGCTCGATGGCGGCTCCCGGGTCGGTGGCGTGGCAGTTTTCGCGCAAAGGCGTTTTGCTCGTGCCCAAGTCGACGAGCGAGGAAGTTGACCGACAACCGCAATCGAACCGCGGCCGATGTGCGCATGATTTTTTCGAAGCAAGGTGGCTCGATGGCGGCTCCCGGGTCGGTGGCGTGGCAGTTTTCGCGCAAAGGCGTTTTGCTCGTACCCAAGTCGACGAGCGAGGACGTGTTGATGACAGTCGGGCTCGAGCACGGTTTAGAAGATGTTTCGCCCGACGATGAAATGTGGCACATGACCGCAGATCCAAGCCAAGTTTTCGATCTCAAGGCGGCGCTCGAATCGGCGGGAGTCGATGTGATCTCGGCGTCGACGACGATGTTGTCGTCGAATTCAGTCGTCGTGACCGATGCGGCCGAGGCCAGGGCGATCTTGCGAATCATGGGCGAACTCGACGACAACGACGACGTTCAAGACGTGTTCGCTAATTTCGACATCGCCGAGTCGTTGATGCAAGAAGTGGGGTAACAGGTGGCCGCAGGTTCATGGGTTGAAGTCGGCTCGACAGCCCCAGACTTCACCCTGCCCGGTACGGGCTCGAAGTCGTACGGTCTCGCGCAGTTCAAGGGCAGGACGGTTGTCCTGGTCTTTTATCCGGGTGACGAGACGCTCGTATGCACCAAGCAACTTTGTTCATACAACAACGAACTTCAACAGTTCGAGAAGGTCAATGCACAGATTTTGGCGATCTCGGCCCAAGATGTGGCAAGCCACGAGAGTTTCAGCACCAATCGGGGATTCAAGTTTCCGTTGTTGGCCGACACCGAAAAATCGGTGGCGAAGGCATATGGCACGATCGGACCACTCGGTCTGCCACGGCGAAGCGTGTTCGTGATCGATCCGCAGGGTGTGGTCAAGTACGTCCATCGGGCGCTACTCGGCGTCACTTTCCGACCCGTAGCCGAATTGATCGAGGCGGTCGCCCAGGCCTAGAGCGGCCCAGACTAGGATGAACATATGTTCGCCCCACCACCTGTCGAGTCAACAGTATTGGGTGTCGATCCGGGTCTGACCCGATGTGGTTATGCGATTTTGCGGGTTCGACACAACACCGAAATCAAATTGATCGGCCTCGGGGTTTTGACCACATCAAAGACCAAGCCGATGCCGGAGCGACTCGCCGAAGTGGCCGAAGAATTTGATTCGTTGTTCGACCAGTATTCGCCCGACGTCTTGGCGATCGAGCGTGTTTTCTTTCGAGCGAATGTTCGCACCGCGATGAGCGTGGGTCAGGTGAGCGGTCTCGTGTTGAGCGGCGCGGCCCGGCGCGGCATCGAGATTGTGCAGTACTCGCCGAACCAAGTCAAACTCGCGGTCGTCGGCTGGGGTGGAGCCGACAAAGCCCAGGTCCAAAAAATGGTCAAGCAGCGCCTCGGTCTGGGCACGGTTCCAAAACCCGCCGATGCGGCCGATGCGGCGGCGATCGCGTTGTGCCATGTTGCTTCGAGTCCGCTGGCGGTCCGGATCGCCGTGGCGACGCACGACCCGAAGAAGAGAGGCACGCGCAACCTCTCGCGTACGGGCGGGGCAACCGCATGATCGGTTCGTTGCGTGGGGTCGTGCTTGAGCGGCTGGGCGAGTCGAAAGTCTTGCTCGAGGTCAACGGTTTGGGTTATCTCGTGCACGTGACGCCGAAAACCCTCGGCGAACTGGAGCCGACGACCAAGGCGTTTCTTTACATCCATCATCACGTGCGCGAAGACGCCGAATCGTTGTTCGGGTTCTCCGACCGCGATGAGCGGCAGTGCTTCGAAGTTTTGATCGCGACCCACGGCGTCGGACCGACCATGGCGATGGCGGTCCTGGCCACGCACTCGCCGCGGGCGCTGATCGACATCGTCGCCGGCGGCGATATTGCCGCGCTGACACTCGTGCCCGGAGTCGGCAAGAAAACGGCCGAGCGTCTGTTGATCGAATTGAAGAGCCGACTGCAACTGCACGTGCTCGACGCCACCAACAAAGTTGGCGGCTCTTCGGTTATCGGCGATGTGCGTGACGCTCTGGCGGGCCTGGGTTATCTGGCCGATGAGATTCGCGATGTGTTGCGCGAGATCAAGGTCGGCGACGAGCCCGAGGTGATGCTTCGCGAGGCGCTGACCTTGCTGGGGGCCCGTCGTGCGTGAAGAGTTCACCGATCCGGCGATCACTACCGACCCGGCAGATCTAGACGACGTCAGTTTGCGGCCCAAGTCGCTCGACGAGTTCGTGGGTCAGCGCGAGCTCAAAGAGCATCTGGGCATCGTGCTCGAGGCCGCGCGCAAGCGCCAACAATCCGCCGACCACATCTTGTTGGCTGGTCCGCCCGGTTTGGGAAAAACCACGATGGCCGGGATCGTCGCCGTCGAGATGTCGGCGAAGATTCACATCACATCCGGGCCGGCGCTCGAGCGCGCCGGAGACCTGGCCGCGATCCTCACCAAACTAGACAACAACGACGTTCTGTTCATCGATGAGATTCATCGATTGTCGAGGCAGGTCGAGGAGATTCTCTATCCGGCGATGGAAGATTTTCAAATCGATATCGTCGTCGGCAAGGGACCATCGGCGTCTTCGATTCGCTTGACCCTTCCCAGGTTCACATTGATCGGCGCGACGACGCGCACGGGCATGATCACGGGGCCTTTGCGCGATCGTTTCGGTCTTGTCGCCCGGCTCGATTTTTATGAAGTCGACGAACTTGAGAAAATCGTTTTGCGCACGGCAAAGATTTTGAAGGTGACGATCGATCAGGACGGGGCCCATGAAATTGCCCGCAGGTCGCGCGGCACACCGCGCATCGCCAACCGACTGCTGCGTCGAGTTCGCGACCACGCCGAAGTGCGCGGTGACGGCAAGGTGACCCAAGCAAGTGCGCGACAAGCGCTCGAAGTGTTCGGGGTCGACGAACTGGGTCTCGACAAGTTGGATCGGGCGATCTTGTCGGCGCTGTGCATGCAGTTTGCTGGCGGTCCCGTCGGGTTGTCGACCTTGGCGATCTCGGTCAGCGAGCAAACCGAGACGATCGAAGATGTCTACGAACCTTTCTTGATCCAGCAAGGTCTGCTTGCCAGAACTCCGAGGGGCAGAGTGGCGATGCCTTCGGCTTGGCGCCATCTGGGTCAGAGTCCACCCGAAGGTCAACCCGAACTGTTTTAAACTCGGCACCTCGTGCGCATCGAAGAGCTTGATTACGGCTTGCCGCCCGAGCTGATCGCCCAAACGCCGATCGAACCGCGCGACTCGGCGCGACTGCTCGTCGATCAGGGCGCCAAGAGCATTCCGCTCCATCGACGAGTGCAAGATCTGGTCGAATTCTGTCACGAAGGTGATGTGATCGTCGTCAATGACACAAAAGTCATTCCCGCGCGCTTGAGATTGTTTCGAAGAACAGGTGGCGCGGCGGAGGTCTTGTTGCTCGAGCGGGTCGCCGGGTCGGCCGTCGTTTGGGAGGCGTTGGTTCGCCCGGCCAAGCGACTCAAGTCGGGCGAACTGTTGTCGGCCCGAGACGGAACGCAGTTGGTTCGGGTCGGTCAAAGAACCGAGGCGGGAGACACCTTCGAAGTCGAGTTCGTGGCCGACAACGACTCGGCGGCGCGCGACCTGCTCGTGAAACATGGCGAGATACCTTTGCCGCCCTACATCACCAGTTCATTGGACCGACCCGATCGCTATCAAACGGTTTACGCGAATCGTCCCGCGTCGGCGGCCGCGCCCACCGCCGGCCTGCATTTCACGCCCCAACTTTTGAACGCGCTCGAATCAAATCGAGTCAAAATATTGCGGGTCGATCTGAGCATCGGCCTGGACACATTCGGGCCTGGACACATTCGCCCCGGTAACCGAGGCCGACCCGCTTCGTCACCCGATGCACAGCGAGCATTACGAGGTGAGCGAAGAAACCCTGGAGCAATGCGGCAAAGCCGAGCGGGTCATCGCCGTCGGAACCACCGCAACCCGCGCCCTTGAGTCGGCGGCGACCTCGGGTGCGCTTGAGGGTCGGACAAAACTTTTCATCTCCCGGGGTTACGAGTTCAAGGTCGTGGATCTGATGATGACGAATTTTCACATGCCGCGCACGACGCTGCTGATGATGATCGATGCGTTCGTCGGCGATCGATGGCGCGACCTCTACGCGGCGGCGATCGGCGAACGATATCGAATGCTCTCGTTTGGTGACGCGATGCTTCTCGACCGCCGGCTATAGAGCGCGCTCGATACGAATCGATCTGCTGGCAGAGTCTCTTGGCTACCGTGGAGACCGATGTTCGGGGTGAGGTTTCGTCAGATCGCGGCGCAAGACTCGGCCCGCACCGGTGTGGCGACGACGCATCGAGGTGATTACGAAACGCCCTGCTTCATGCCCGTCGGCACCCGCGGGGCGATTCGCCATTTGAGCGCGCAAGATTGCGAGCAATTGGGCGCGCGCATCGTGCTCGGCAATACATATCACCTGATGCTCCGGCCGGGGGCCAAAGTCGTCGAAGACTTGGGCGGTCTCGGCGCATTCGCCGGATGGCGGGGTCTCACGCTCACCGACTCGGGCGGCTTCCAAGTTTTCTCGTTGAACCCGGAAGTCGATGACGACGGCGTCTCTTTCCGTTCGACCTACGACGGTTCGATGCATACGCTCACCGACTCGGGCGGCTTCCAAGTTTTCTCGTTGAACCCGGAAGTCGATGACGACGGCGTCTCTTTCCGTTCGACCTACGACGGTTCGATGCATCGACTCACACCCGAGCGCGCAGTTTTGGTTCAACAACAAATCGGCGCCGACATTCAAATGGTGCTCGATGTCTGCGCCGAATTTCCGTCTTCGGACGAAGTCATTCGGCTCGCGCTGAAACGAACATCGGACTGGGCGAGGCGGGCCAAAGCGACGCACACTCGATCTGACCAGAGCTTGTTCGGCATAGTGCAGGGCGGCATCGACGCCGACCTGCGAGCCGAGAGCGCGAAAATTGCGGCAGACCTTGATTTCGACGGCTACGGCATCGGCGGTCTCTCGGTCGGGGAGACCCGCGCACAAATGATCCACGCCATCGCCGCGGCGATCGAGCATCTGCCGAAAGATCGTCCGCGCTATTTGATGGGAGTGGGCGATCCCGCATCGCTGATCGAAGCGGTGAATCTCGGCGTCGATCAATTCGACTGCGTGATGCAGACCCGCCTCGGTCGACATGGCACGGCGTTGACCAGTGCCGGAAAACTGAACATCACGCGCAGCGAGTACGCGACGAGCCAAGACCCGATCGACGGTAAATGCGCGTGTTCGGTTTGTCAACGCCACACGCGCGGCTACATTCGCCACTTGTTCCAAGTCAACGAACCAACCGCGGCCCGACTCGTATCGATGCACAACATCGCGTTCACCCTCAACTTGATGCGCCAAATGCGCGAGGCGATCATCGGTGGCGAATTCGACAGACTCCGCAAATCAGTGCTTGGCATTTGGGCCGAGCCTGCCGCGCAGAAGCAATAACCCCTAGACTTATCGCCTATGTCTTCCATGATTTTTGCGATTGGTGCACCGTTTTCGGGCGTATTGGCGGCGACCGCGGCCGAGAACACGGGAAATCCGATCGTGGGTTTGTTGCCATTGGTGCTGATTTTCGTGGCGATGTATTTCTTGCTGCTTCGCCCGCAGCGCAAGCGCCAGAAAGAGAATGCAAAACTGCAGACGAGCGTCGTCGAGGGCGACGAGGTCGTGTTGAACTCGGGTGTTTACGGTTTCATTTCGGCGATTGAAGACGAATATTTGTGGATCGAAATCGCCGAGAAAGTCGAGATTCGCGTGGCCAAAGGTTCGATTTCGCGCAAGGTCTCGACTCAAAGTCAAAAGTCCGAAGAGTAAATCTCGACCAGCGAAAATGATCAGACCCGATGAATAAACGCCGTCAAGTCATCACCCTGGTGTTGGTTGTGTTTCTCGTTGCGGCGAGTTTGGCGGCGAATCTCGCCGCCGGCAATACGCCGGCGCTCGGTCTCGACCTTCAAGGAGGGGCTTCGGTCACGCTGCAACCGGACGGCGAGTTTGACGCGACCGGCCTGGATGTCGCGGTCGAGATCATTCGGGCTCGCGTCGACTCGATCGGCGTGGCCGAACCAGAAATCATTCTGCAGGGCGACACCGTTGTGGTCAATTTGCCCGGAGTCAAAGACCAGCAGCAGGCACTGAACATCATCGGTCGTACGGGCGAGTTGCTGTTGCGTCCCGTACTCCAGTCGGGCATTTACAACCCGGACGCGGCTACGACGACGCTGCCGCAAACAGCGACGACGCTTCCGAACGCGACAACCAGTTCAAGCCCGGGCACCAGCGTGCCGGCGACCGGCGACTCTGTCGAGGATGGCGCAGGAGTTTTTTCGGGTGGGCCCGGCGCATCGCGAATTGTTTCGACGCCCACGACAATTACGGACACGACAATTTTGGGCACGATTGGTTGGGCACGATTGGTGACGAGACGACAGTGCCCGAAACGACGAACACCGAACCGATTGTCGTCACGACCGAGAATCCGTTGGCCAATTTGGGTCTCGGCGACGACCCCAATGATCCAACCCAAACCGTGATCCTGTTCGACAAGGCGGGCATCGCCTATGTTGTGGGTCCGGCGGGTGCGTCCGGAAAAGTTTTCAAGAATGACGCTCAAGCCGATGTGCAGACCGGTCAATGGGCGGTCGTCGTCGGCCTGCGCAGCGGCGTCGATGGCGACCAACTCTGGAACCGACTCGCGGCCGCGTGTTTCAACAGGACGGCCCAATGCCCGACCGGACAATTGGCGATGGTGTTGGACGGCACGGTTATCTCGGCGCCAACGGTCAACGAACCCGAGTTCACGGGTGGCACCGTGCAGATCAGCGGTTCGTTCACCGCCGATGAGGCGCGCGAGTTGGCCAAGATTCTTGAGTTCGGCGCCGTACCCGTTCGCTTCGAAGTCTCGCAGGCCCAGACGGTTTCGGCGACCCTCGGATCCGACTCGTTGCGCGCGGCGATCATCTCGGGAATCGTCGGGATCCTGCTCGTCGTGCTCCTGCTTCTGGCGTATTACAGAACGATGGCTTTGTTCGTCATCGCCGGAATGACGATTTCGATCGGTTTTTTGTGGAGCGTAATCTCGCTCTTGTCGCGCACCAACGGTCTGGCCTTGTCGTTGTCGGGTATCGCGGGCATCGTCGTTTCAATCGGTATCGCGGCGGACTCTTACATCGTGTTTTTTGAGCGAATCAAGGACGAGATTCGCAACGGAAAGACTCTGAAAAATTCGGCGTTGCGCAGTTTCGAGTCGGCTTGGCGCACGATCGTCGCCGCCGACACGGTTTCGTTCTTGGCGGCGATAACACTTTGGTATCTCACCGTCGGCTCGGTGCGGGGCTTCGCCTTCTTCCTCGGCATCTCCGCGTTGACCGACATCTTGATCACATATTTCTTCACCCGCAACGCGGTGCTTTTGTTCGCCCGCTCCAAGCGCGTGCAGGGTCGCAAAGTTTTGGGTATCCAGACGGTGAAGCCCGAGGTGATGTGATGAACAGCATCCTCAAAGATTTTGGTCGGCTGTATCGCGGCCAAACCACGGTCAATTTCATCGGCAAGCGGCTTGTGGGTTTTGTGATCTCGCTGGTTTTGGTCTTGTCGGGCGCGATTTCGCTGGTCGTGCAGGGCCTTGAACTGGGCATCGATTTCCGCGGCGGGGTCGCCTGGGAAGTGCCGGCAGGTTCGCTGACCGACGCCAACGCGCGCGAGGTTCTCGGCCGAAACGGCATCGATTCAGCCAATGCCAAAGTTCAATTTTTGACGGGTTCCGAATTGCAGGTGATGCGCGTGCAGGTCGGCGACCAGCCGGAAGAGGTTCGACTGGCGGTGCAAAAGTCTTTCGCCGAACTGGCGAAAACGGAATTGCAGGAGGTCAGCGTCGCCTCGGTGAGCTCGTCATGGGGGCGAAGCATCACCGAAAAGGCGATCCGGGCCTTGCTCGTATTCTTCGTCGTCGTGTCGCTCTATATTTCGTGGCGGCTCGAGTGGAAGATGGCGATCACGGCGATCATCGCGATGCTGCACGACGTGTTGTTGAGCGTGGGCATCTACTCGATATTCGATTTTGAAGTCACCCCCGCCACGGTCGTGGCGTTCTTGACGATTTTGGGCTATTCGCTCTACGACACGGTGGTCGTGTTCGATCGGGTGCAAGAAAACGCGGAGAAGTTTTCGACCTCGCGTCAATCTTTTGCGAACATCGCCAATGTCTCGACCAACGAGGTGCTAGCGCGCTCGCTGAACACGACCTTGTCGTCGGCACTGCCCGTCGTGGCGTTGTTGTTCGTCGGATCATTCGCCCTGGGCGCCAAAAACCTCGAAGAGTTCGCGGTTGCACTGTTGGTCGGCATGCTCGCCGGCACATATTCGTCGATTTTTATCGCCGTACCGTTGCTGGATCTGCTCAAACAGAACGAGCCGAAATACAAGCCGTTCAAGGATCAAATAGCCACCGGGCAAAAAATGGCGGCGCTGATGGGCGTCGACGCGTCACCCAAGCGTCAGCAGGACGCTGTGACTTCCGTTGTCGAAAGCACTCCGCTCGGCGAATCTGCGGGCGAATCGGTGGCCAAGCGCGCGACCGCGACGCTGACTCATCCGCCGCGACCCCGAAAAAAACGCCGCTAGCACTACGCTTGGGTAATGGCCACCTCATCCAGGGTGCTGCCGTGGCGGCGCCATAACACGACGATTGCCGAAGAACTTTCGCCGCTTCTGAGCGCCTATAAATCGCGCCATCCGAAGGGCCCGGTTTCGATGATCAACTCGGCCTACGAAATGGCCCGTGCCGCCCATGCCAACCAGAGTCGCTCGAGCGGCGAACTTTACATAAACCATCCGATCGCCGTGGCGCGCATCGTCGCCGATATCGGCCTCGACGAGGTTTCGATCGTCGCCGCCTTGTTGCATGACGCGGTCGAAGACACCGAGATTACCCTGGCCGATGTCGAGAACGGTTTTGGTGGCGAGGTTGCTTCGATCGTCGACGGTGTCACGAAATTGGAGCGTCTGCAATTTGATTCGAAAGAGGCCCAGCAGGCGGCGACGATGCGCAAGATGCTGGTCGCGATGGCGCGCGACCTTCGCGTGTTGATGATCAAGTTGGAAACTGGAGCGTCTGCAATTTGATTCGAAAGAGGCCCAGCAGGCGGCGACGATGCGCAAGATGCTGGTCGCGATGGCGCGCGACCTTCGCGTGTTGATGATCAAGTTGGCCGATCGCCTGCACAACATGCGTACGATCGCGGCGGTGCCGCATGAAAAGCAGCGGCGAATCGCCCAAGAGACGCTCGATATCTATGCCCCCTTGGCGCATCGGCTCGGCATGCAAGAAATCAAACAACAACTCGAAGATCTGGCGTTCGCCGCGCTTTACCCGAAGCGATACGCCGAGCTAGACCACCTCGTCGCCACCCGCGCACCCGAACGAAACGTCTATTTGGCAAAAACCATCGGTCAGGTTCAACAATGGTTGGAAGAGGTCAAGATCAAAGCCGAGATGGCTGCCCGTGGCAAACACCTGTGGAGCATCTACGAAAAGATGGTGCAAAAGGGTCGCGAGTTCGACGATATATACGACCTGCTGGCGATTCGAATCGTGGTCGGATCAGAAAAAGACTGTTACACGGTTCTGGGCGCGATTCACGGGCATTGGAAACCGATCGTCGGACGCTTCAAAGACTACATCGCGATGCCGAAATTCAATTTGTATCAGTCGCTGCACACCACGGTGGTCGGCCCGGGCGGCAAACCAATCGAGGTGCAAATACGCACGCGTGAAATGCACCAGCGCGCCGAGTGGGGCGTGGCGTCGCACTGGGCCTACAAAGACAATATTTCACAGGGCGACATCGACTGGTTGAATCGCATCATCGATTGGCAGGGCGAGGTCTCAGACCCGGGCCAGTTTTTGGAGATTCTCAAGACCGACCTGGAGCAAGACGAACTGTTCGTCTTCACCCCCAAAGGTCGGGTCATCACCCTGCCCGCATTGTCGACGCCGGTCGACTTCGCCTATGCCGTTCACACCGAGGTCGGTCACGGTTGCATGGGTGCACGGGTCAACGGTCGGCTCGTGCCGCTCGACCACAAACTCGCATCGGGTGATACCTGCGAGGTTCTCGTCTCGAAAGGCGAGACGAGCGGGCCATCGCCAGACTGGCTGAATTTCGTCGTCTCGCCCAAGGCCAAGAGCAAGATCAGGCATTGGATCTCCAAAGAGAAGCTCGAAGATCTAGTCGAAACAGGAAGAGACGAACTCGTCGAACGCCTGAGGCAGGTGGGTTTGCCGTCGCAAAAGATGTTGACCTCGCAAATATTGCTCGATCAAGTCAAAGACCTGAAGTTCGTCGATCTAAACGAATTGTTCGTCGCGATCGGCGACCAACGCGTCGATGCCGTGGCGCTGGTCGAACGAATGTCGAGGCGAATGCGCGACGGAGAACAACCCGATCAGCTTTCGATGTCGACGTTCGGTACCTCGGGGAGCACGACTTCGCAACGGAACGGCGTGCACGTCGAGGGAATGCCCGATGTGCTGGTGCGACTTTCGCGGTGTTGCACGCCGGTTCCTCCGGACGAGGTAATGGGTTTTGTCACCAAGGGTCGCGGTGTGACGGTTCATCGAGCCGACTGCGCCAATGCGGTCGCCCTCGCGACGCAAGATGCGACGCGCGTGGTCGAAGTCGATTGGTCGGCCGACAGCGGCGAGACGGTGTTCATCGCCGCCGTCGAGGTGAAGGCGTTGGATCGTTCGCGATTGTTGCGCGACGTGGCGAATGCGTTGTCGGACGAGCACGTCAACATCGTCGCATGCACCACCCACACTGGGGCCGACAGGGTGGCCAGAATGCGATTCGAGTTCGAGCTCGCCGACCCCGGTCACCTGCAGTCGGTGTTGCGGGTGATCAAACGCATTGACGGCGTTTACGACGCGACTCGATATCTGCCCGGCAGCGCGATGGGCGAACTCGAGTCGGAGCAGGGCGGACATCCCTCGGCGATTCGGCCGAACAATTAGCCTTGATGCGTGCCTGAATTCAAGACTTCTCCGGGGACGCGCGACATTCTGGCCCCCGACTCCGGTCGGTGGCGCGCATTCCAAGATGTATTCGCCAAGACTGTCGAGGCCGCCGGATACACACTGATCATTCCGCCAATGTTCGAAGACCTAGACGTTTTCTTGCGCCTCGGCGAGGCCACCGAGGTGGTCAGCAAAGAAATGTACGACTTCCATGACAAAGGTGGGCGACACGTGGCGTTGCGACCCGAACAGACGGCGAGCGTCTGTCGGGCGTTTGTCGAGCATCGACCGACCACGCCATGGAAGGTCTGGTATGCCGGACCAAACTTTCGTTACGAGAAACCCCAACAGGGTCGGTACAGGCAGTTCGATCAGGTGGGCATCGAGGCCCTCGGCACCGATGACCCGTTTCTCGATGCCGAGGTGATCGGCCTGGGGGCGAAATTTTTCTCGAATCTCGGGCTCACCCGAGTCAAACTTTCGGTCAACACCCTCGGCGATGCGGGAGATCGCGCAAGGTATTCCCAAGTGCTGTTCGAATATTTCTCGCGCCACGAGTCGACGCTGTCCAGCGAAAGCAGGGCGACTCTGGCACGCAATCCGTTGCGGGTGCTCGATTCAAAACGCAAGCCCGATCAAGAGTTGATCGCCAACGCCCCGGCAATACGCGACACGATCGGCGGCGAGGCCAAGGCGCACTTCGAGAGCGTGCTCGGGGCCCTCGAGGCGTTGAACGTCCCTTATCAGGTCAACAACCGTCTGGTTCGCGGCCTCGACTATTACCGACGAACGACTTTTGAATTCGTTTCGACCGTGCTCGAATCGGCGCACACGGCGATCGGTGGTGGCGGGCGGTACGACGGGCTGGTCGAGGCCTTGGGTGGCCCCGCCACGCCCGGCATCGGGTTCGCCCTCGGATTAGATCGAACGTTGTTGGCCTGCGACGCCGAGGGCGCGTTCGCCGCACCCAAAAACACAGTCGAAGTTTTCGTGGTCGACACCGTCGACGGAATGCACGCCCAAACGATCTGCAACTTGCTCCGTGCGAGCGGCGTAACCGCCGATCGCGCCTACGACTTGCGCAGCATGAAGGCCCAAATGAAGAGCATGAAGGCCCAAATGAAGGCGGCCGATCGCAGTGGTGCGTCGGTGGCGCTGATAATCGGCCCGGGCGAGGCGCAAAACTCGACAATAACGCTGCGTCCGATGAATTCGGGCGAACAATATTCGATCCCGCGCAGCGATCTCGTCGGCGAGGTTTTGAAGGTGTTGAGACGATGACCAAGACACACGAGAACTTGCAAGCCACCGCGATGAGATCGCATCTGTGCGGCGACCTTCGCCCCGAAAACGTCGGCGATGAGGTGACGCTTTGTGGTTGGGTCGGGCGAAGGAGAGAGCACGGCGAGCATCTGGCGTTTCTCGACCTTCGCGACTTCAGCGGCGTCGTGCAGTGCGTCGTCGACAACAAGGTCGATGTGCGCAGCGAATGGGTGGTTCAAGTCAGGGGCAAGGTGAACCTTCGCCCGGTCGGCACGGCCAACGAAAGTCTTCCGACCGGCAAGGTCGAGTTGGTCGATTGCCAGATTCAGGTGTTGAACAACGCCGAACCACCACCGTTTCCGATCGACCAGCGGGGCGATGAAGTCGACGAGAACGTTCGCCTCAAGTACAGGTATCTCGATATTCGACGCGAGAGAATGCAGAAGAACCTCCGTTTGCGCGCGGTGGTCAACTCGGCGATCAGAGGATCCATGGAGTCGCAGGGGTTCACCGAAATCGAAACACCGTTGCTGATGCCCAGCACCCCCGAGGGCGCCCGAGAGTTTCTCGTGCCGTCGCGCAACGAGCCGGGGTCTTTCTACGCGTTGCCCCAGTCGCCGCAACTCTGGAAACAATTGCTGATGGTTGCCGGCATCGATCGCTATTACCAGATCGCCAAGTGTCTTCGCGACGAGGACCTGAGGGCCGACCGTCAATACGAGTTCATGCAACTGGACGCCGAAATGAGTTTCGTCGACGAAGACGACGTGATGTCGATGATCTCGACGGCGGTTGTCGCCGCGACAAAGGCCGCCACGGGCGTCGAGCCGCCAGCCATCGAGCGAATGAGATGGTCCGACGCAATGAACAACTACGGTTCCGACAAACCCGACCTTCGCTTCGAGATGAAGTTGTTCGAGTTGACCGCGACTTTCGAGTTGACCGCGACTTTTTCATCCACCTCGTTCAAGGCGTTCGCGGGCGCGGAGTCGATCAAGGGCATCTGTGTGCGGGCCGCCGAATTTCCCCGACAGGCCGCAAGCGGACGCAGCAAACTCGATGCCTTGACCGAAAAAGCCAAGAAGATGGGCGCCAAGGGTCTGGTTTGGATCAAGGTCGGCGAGGCGAACGTGCTCGACTCACCGGTCGCCAAGTTTTTTTCGGCCGAGGAACAATCGGCGTTGTTGAGCCGGACACACGCCACGCCGGGCGATTTGATTCTGATCGTCGCCGATTCGTGGTCGACCACCTGCGACGTGCTCGGTCAATTGCGCAATGACCTGGGCCGTCCTCCCGTTCACGAGGGCCCCTATAGATATGTATGGGTCGTCGACTTTCCGCTGTTCGTCGGCATCAATGACCTGGGCCGTCCTCCCGTTCACGAGGGCCCCTATAGATATGTATGGGTCGTCGACTTTCCGCTGTTCGTCGGCATCAACCCGACCACCAACAAACCCCAACCGGGACATCATCCGTTCTGCCACCCGCACCCCGAGGATCTCGACCGACTCGAGCGCGATCCGCTGTCGGTGAGGGCGCTGGCCTACGACCTGGTCTTGAACGGATGGGAGCTCGGCTCG
>Ga0194116_10001865_pt1 | contig 28738 bp, 25 predicted proteins | sample TA2MahsurfametaG_4_FD_148617 | JGI IMG/M metagenome (GOLD analysis project Ga0194116, IMG submission 148617) | Freshwater microbial communities from Lake Tanganyika, Tanzania - TA2015008 Mahale S9 surface | ecosystem: Environmental > Aquatic > Freshwater > Lake | place: Tanzania: Lake...
GCTATCATAACGATTACCTCTACGGACGGCAATACATCTAATTCAACTTTAACGCAGCCTTTATCTTACATTGACCCCACTGTAACAACGGCTGTAAATACTACAGAAGCATTTACAAGCGCATCTTTCCCTTACGCAAACTGGCAGTTACTAAATGCTGACAATGACATTACTTGGGAAAGATTGAGCACACTTGGTGGAATGATGGGAATCAATTCATTTAATTACTCCGCAACGGGTGAGTTGGATCACTTCATTACTCAAGCGTTCAATTTAACTGGTCAATCAAACCCTTCATTACAGTTTAAAGTGGCTAACCGTCGTTATAATGCAACTTACTTTGATAAATTAGATGTTAGTGTTTCTACTAGCTGTAATGGGCCATTTACACAAGTATTTACAAAACAAGGAACTGCATTGGCAACAGGAGCGGACCTAACAACTAATTACACCCCAGCCTCTGCTTCTGATTTTCGTCAAGAATGTGTAAGCTTAGCAAACTACGCAAATGCTCCGGCACTATTCGTACGTTTTACAAATGACAATAAATATGGAAATAACATCTACATCGATGACATCTCTGTGTCTAGCTCTGCTTGTACAAGTGGTTTAGAAGAAGTGGAACAAGTTTCATTTGAAGTATTCCCTAACCCGGCTACAGATGTTATTAACATTGTATTCAATGCTAAAGCAACTGATTACGTTATTTCTTTGATGGATCTTCAAGGAAGAATTGTTTCAACGATGAACTTAAACAATGCTTCTGGTTCTCAAACCTTAGCTTTTGGAACTGAAAATCTTGCAAAAGGAAGCTATGTCGTAGCTATATCATCAAATGGATTTAAAACAACTAAGCATGTTGTGATTAAATAAGTTACTATCAAACTTTTAAAAGGGCTGTGGGGATGCTCACAGCCTTTTTTATTTTAAAAAATCAAATGTATTTCTTGCAAAATTCCCAAAGTACAATCCCTGCGCATACGCTCACATTCAAACTATGCTTCGTGCCAAATTGTGGAATCTCAATTACATAATTTGATATATCGACGATTTCTTGTTTAACCCCGTTTACTTCATTTCCAAAAATCAAGGCAAACCGTTCTTCGGATAATTGATTGATGTCTTGCAAAAAAACAGTCTGCTCCGTTTGCTCAATAGTACATAAAGTGTGACCTGTAGATTTTAATTCAGAGCATAGTTCAATAATGTTTTCTCGGTATTCCCATTCGATGGTTTCCGTAGAGCCCAAAGCCGTTTTGTGAATGTCCTTGTGAGGCGGACAAGCAGTAATTCCGCACAAATATATCTTTGAAACATTAAAGGCATCGGCTGTTCGAAAAAATGAGCCGATGTTATTCAAAGACCGAATGTCATCCAAGACAATAACAAGTGGATTTTTTATCTGCGCTTTAAATTCTTCTTCAGAAACGCGGTTAAGCTCCCAAAGTTTTCGTTTTTTGTTCATTAATTGCGAAGATATAACGAATCTTCTTGCCATAAAATATTTAACTTTAATGATTCAATTTTTTAACGCATAATCAAACCGTGAGCTCCCAAAAAGCAATAGCAGAAACCCCTTTAATGAAGCAATATAATCAGATTAAGGCTCGACATCCTGAAGCTTTGTTGTTGTTTCGCGTAGGAGATTTTTATGAGACTTTTGGTGAGGATGCTATAAAAACATCTAAGATTTTAGGTATTATTCTTACGAAACGAAAAAATGGTTCCGCATCCGAAATTGAATTAGCTGGTTTTCCGCATCATTCTTTAGATACGTATTTACCCAAATTGGTTCGTGCCGGACAACGAGTAGCAATCTGCGATCAGTTAGAAGACCCAAAAATGACCAAGACAATTGTCAAACGAGGTGTTACAGAACTTGTTTCTCCTGGGGTTTCCTTCAATGATCAGGTGTTGGAGCAAGGAAAAAACAATTTTTTGTGTGCTATTCATTTTGGGAAAGATCAACTAGGTGTTGCTTTTCTTGATGTATCAACGGGTGAATTTTTAGTTGCAGAAGGAAATAAAGAATACATCGACAAACTTATAAGTAGCTTTGAGCCAAGTGAAATTATATTTCAAAAACACAGAACCAAGGATTTCCAAACTCAATTTAGCGAAAATTACTACACCTTTCGACTTGAAGATTGGGCGTTTACAGAGGAATTTGCAGAAGAAAGCTTGAACAAACATTTTGGAACTAAGAACTTAAAAGGCTTTGGAATTGAAAAAATGTCGTTAGCGGTTATTGCCGCAGGCGCCGTTTTTTATTACTTAAGTGAAAACCAACATCAACGATTAGGACACATCACTTCAATCGCTCGCATTGAAGAAGAAAAATACGTTTGGTTAGATCGTTTTACTATTCGCAACTTGGAATTGGTTTTTTCAACGAATGACAATGCGAAAACGCTTGCCGATATTTTAGATAAAACGCATACCCCTATGGGGGGTCGCCTATTAAAACGTTGGATGGTTTTACCACTAAAGGACGATAAACCAATCAACGAACGACTGGATGTAGTTGACTATTTAACGAAGAACGAGGAAATTGCATTTGAACTGAGTCAGCGCTTGCGTGAAATTGGTGACTTAGAGCGCTTGATCTCTAAAGTTGCGGTTGGGAAAGTAAATCCAAAAGAGGTAATGCATTTACGCAGAACCCTTTTACAGATCCAACCGATTAAGGAACTCTTGAAAGATGATTCTTTGGTTTCACTTAAGAAAATGATGGATCAACTGAATGCATGCGAAACGTTGATTCAACTCATTGAAAATACACTTGCCGATGAGCCTGCCGGGCAAATAGGAAAAGGAGCAGTAATTCGTTCGAGTTGTAATTTAGAATTGGATGAACTCCGAGAAATCGCCTATCACGGAAAAGATTATCTGGAAAAACTGCAAGAACGCGAATCACAACGAACCGGAATTCCAAGTTTAAAAATATCGTTCAATAACGTTTTTGGATATTACATCGAAGTTCGAAATACACACAAAGACAAAGTTCCTGAAGATTGGATTCGGAAACAAACACTGGTAAATGCTGAGCGCTACATTACGGAAGAACTCAAAGAATACGAGACTAAAATTTTAGGAGCCGAAGAAAAGATATTTGCCATTGAAACCAAGCTTTTTCAGGATTTGGTTTATAACATGGTAGATTACATTCCCCCTATTCAACACAATGCCAATGTCATCGCTCGACTCGATTGTTTGTTTTCATTTTCTCAAATCGCATTGGAGAACAATTACAAGCGACCTGAAATCAATGATGGTTTTGTGTTGGATATTAAAAATGGTCGGCACCCAGTTATTGAAAAACGACTTCCTATCGGAGAGGAATACATTCCAAATGACGTTTTTTTGGATAGCAAAGAACAGCAAATCATCATGATTACCGGCCCAAATATGAGTGGAAAAAGTGCGATTTTGAGGCAAACGGCACTAATTGTCTTGATGGCGCAAATGGGATGTTTTGTGCCTGCGCATTCAGCGAAAATTGGTTTGATCGACAAAGTATTTACCCGAGTTGGTGCCTCAGACAATATTTCTTCTGGTGAATCTACTTTCATGGTAGAAATGAATGAAACCGCAAGCATTCTAAACAATATTTCTCCTCGAAGTTTAATTTTACTTGACGAAATCGGAAGAGGAACAAGCACCTATGACGGTATCTCAATTGCTTGGGCGATTGCAGAATTTATTCATGAAAATCCAAAGGCGAAGTGCAAAACCTTATTCGCAACTCATTATCACGAGTTAAACGAAATGTCGAAACGATTTGATCGAATTAAAAATTACAATGTTTCTGTTAAAGAAACCGCGAATAAAGTCTTATTCTTGCGAAAATTAACCCCTGGAGGCAGTGAACACTCCTTTGGAATTCATGTTGCAAAGATGGCCGGAATGCCTCCGTTGGTGATTCATCGCGCGGAGCAAGTTTTAAAAGATTTAGAGACTTCCCACGCTGAGGTAGGTGTTAAAAAGCAAAAGAATTCTAAAAAACTAGTTTCCAATGGAGCCGAAAATATGCAACTTAGTTTTTTCCAGTTGAATGATCCTGTTTTGGAACAAATACATGATGAATTGGTAACAATTGACATAAACACATTAACGCCCGTTGAGGCACTTATGAAATTACATGAAATTAAAAAATTAACGGGAGGATAATATGCAATTGTTAAGCAGAATGCGCAGGAAATTATTTTTTTTGGGGCTGATTCGAATTCCAGTCATTGGGTTTGTGCGACCAAAACTAATTTCAATAAATAAGGAAGAAATTGTTGTTTCTATTTCCTTACGTAGAAGAACAAAAAATCATCTTAACTCAATGTACTTTGGTGCATTAGCAGTTGGTGCAGATGTCGCTGCCGGTATATTTGCATTTTATTATTCTGAAATTCATAAAAAGAATATTTCATTAGCATTTAAAGGGATGAAAGCCGAATTTTTAAAACGCGCCGAAAGCGATATTCGTTTTGTTTGCTCAGAAGGCAATAAAATAGAAACCATGCTTCATGCGTGTATTTCTTCAGAAGAGAGACAAAATGAATCAGTTACAGTCTATGCGCTGAACAATCTTGGAGAGCAAGTGGCAATTTTTGAAATGATTTTATCGGTAAAAGTATTGAAATGAAATCGTTATACATCATATTAATTTGTATTTTACTATTCGGCTCTTGTGGGTTGGAAACCGCTGGTCCCGACTATCAAAGTGACCTCGTAATCGCATCGAATTTTTTGCAAGCTAAAGACACCATTCATTACAAAGGTTTTGAAAAACGAACTGGAATTAATGTCAAGATTCTAAATTTATCCGTTGATAGCATTCAAAAATTACTCAAATCAAAAGGATACAATTCGAAAATAGACTTGGTTTTTTTAAATTCCTTATCCGCTGTAAAAGATCTTGAAACAGGCTTTTTTCATAGGTTTAAATACAATGTTGCGAAAAAAGGCATTTCTTTTTATAAGCCTATATTAGAAAATAAATGGTTGGTAGCGGGGATTGACCCGTTTGTGTTTTCTTATTTTCAAGATTCAATAGAACGTCCAACCAATTACAATCAGCTCACAAAAGGTTTTCTTTGGGCGACGCCAAATGAAGATAATTTAAACGTTTTTCTTGCCCACATCAAATACAACCTTCGAAAAAATGGCTTTCGAGAATGGGAACAAAATTTCAAACAAAACCAAGTGATTTATGACGAAGGAACAGATAGTTTGGCTTCAATACAATTTCTGTTCTCGAAAGAAAGTGATATAAAATCAGACCCTAGATTAAACAAACAAAAAAGGCGAGTTATTTCGTATCCAACAGGAAATTCAGATTGCCCATTTGCGGATCGTTATTGCATCGCGTTGGTTGATCAATCTCTAAATTTTTACAATGCCGAGAGACTTATAAAATACATTCATTTTTACGGAAGAATTCCCGCATCATTTATGATTAAACCTTTTCCTAAGAAAGACAAAGAGGGCAACTGTTACTTTTCGATGTCTGAAAAAGCCATACTTTCCGTTTTAAAAAAAACAACAACTAATCAATGGATCACGCATTAGAGGAACGATTTCAAAAACTTAAAACTCACTTGGAAAAAACCTTTGGAGAGGGAATGGATCTTCAAGCCCTGCTTTTTTTAATTGGGGTAAATGAATTAGGAGTTGGTCATCGTAACTTTTCAAAGCAGGAGAAAACGGATTTATTACATGTGGCAATATGCACGCTTTTGGAGCCATACGGTCATTATGAATTTGATTATCGCGATGAGGAAAATTGGCCACACTTCAAATTAGTGAATCACCTTCCACCACTCTCTCATTCTGAACAACAACATTTAATTAAAGAAGCGTTGCTCGATTATTTCATCGCAAATGATTATTACACTGAGGTAATTCTCGAATAATTTTTTTCAAAAATCGATTATTTAACAAAACGAATTACGAGCACCTCATCTTCTTTGGAAACTTTCAAAAGATTTTGTTTGGTCAAACTTTTCAGACTTGTATCCCATTGTTTATTGCTCATCTCAAACTTTGCACGCAAGGCGGCAAGCTCCATTTCACTTTCTCCAAGCATAACATCGTAGATACTTTGCTCCAGATCATTAAGGTTTAGTTTTACAGAATTCGTTTCAGGTCGCATTTGAGGGAAGAACAATACTTCTTGTATCGATGGGTTATTCGTTAAATACATGATCAAACGATCCATTCCGATTCCCAAACCACTCGTTGGAGGCATTCCATATTCCAAAGCACGTAAAAAATCTTGATCGATGAACATCGCTTCGTCATCGCCTTTCTCTTGTAAGCGCAATTGCTCTTCGAAACGCTCTCGCTGGTCAATTGGGTCGTTCAACTCGGAGTATGCATTGGCAATTTCCTTACCACAAACCATTAACTCAAAACGCTCGGTAAGTTCCGGATTATCACGATGCATTTTGCAAAGTGGCGACATTTCTTTCGGATAATCCGTGATGAAAGTTGGCTGGATGTAATTTCCTTCACATTTTTCACCGAAAATCTCGTCTATTAACTTACCCTTCCCCATCGTTTCGTCAACATTTATTCCAATATTTTTTGCTGCATCACGAAGTTCTTTTTCCGATTTCCCAGCAATGTCAAAACCTGTAAAATCAATAATTGCTTGACGCATCGTAACACGCTTATACGGAGCCTTGAAATCAATTTTATGTTCGCCAAAAGTCGCTTGAGTCGTTCCGTTTACGGAGATTGCACAATGCTCCAATAGCCGCTCGGTGAAATCCATCATCCAATTGTAATCTTTGTAAGAAACATAGATTTCCATTGCCGTGAACTCTGGGTTGTGCGTTCGGTCCATTCCTTCATTTCTGAAGTTTTTCGAAAACTCATAAACCCCATCAAAACCTCCAACAATCAATCGCTTCAAATACAATTCGTTCGCGATTCGCATGTAAAGTGGAATATCCAAGGCGTTGTGATGGGTAATAAAAGGCCTTGCTGATGCACCCCCCGGAATGGCTTGTAAAACAGGTGTTTCAACCTCCATATAACCAGCCGAATTAAAAAATTCACGCATGGCATTGAAGAGCTTTGTGCGTTTCACAAAAACATCTTTCACTTGATTATTTACCACCAAGTCGACGTAACGCTGTCTGTATCGTAATTCAGGATCTGTAAATGCATCGTGCACTCGTCCTTCGGCATCAGTTTTTGGAAGCGGCAACGGTCTCAACGACTTACTTAAAATAGAAAATTCCTTCACATTAACCGAAATTTCTCCTACTTGTGTTTTGAAGACATTTCCTTTTATTCCGATAAAATCTCCCAAGTCAAGAAGCCGTTTGAATACATCGTTGTAAAGCGTTTTATCTTCATCCGGACAAATCTCGTCGCGATTAAAATACACTTGAATTCGTCCTGAGGAATCTTGAAGTTCGGCGAAGGATGCCTTTCCCATAATACGTTGAGACATCATTCTTCCTGCCAAACAAACTTCTTTTCCCTCCTCAAACACCTTTTTTATGTCAGATGCCAGCGTATTTACGGGGTATAAGGCTGCTGGATAAGGTTCAATGCCCATCTCAAGCAATTTTTTCAAATTCTCTCTACGTTGTAGTTCTTGTTCGGAAAGTTCTTGATGACTCATTTTCGTGATGTTTTATGGCAAAATTACGTCATTTTTAGTAGAAAAGGGGCTCCTTACATTTGAAAGTCTATGACATCTAACTGAAACAAAGTAGAAAACTAATTTTACCTCGGTAAAAGTTGGATTCATCAACCATTCATCTTCTTCACCATCGTCAAAATGGTAGCCAAAGCAACTGTTTCCCCCGTTTCGTCATAAACATCTACTAAAAACTTCACAATTCCTTTTGGAATGTCATCTTCGGAACGTTTTTCTTGATCGATTTTTTCTTTGACTGTACAACGAACACCGATTGTTGCGCCGGGATAAACGGGTTTTGTGAATCGTGCTTCGTCTAACCCATAGTTCAGTAACACAGGGCCTTTCTTTGGGTCAACAAACAACCCCGCAGCTTTTGAAAGAACGAAATACCCGTGGGCAACTCGACGTTCAAAAATGGTTCCTTCCAATGATGTCGCGTCCATGTGGGCATAAAAATTATCTCCAGAAACATTCGCGAAATTTACTATATCAGCATCGGTTACGGTATGTTTGTGTGTGAAAACAGTTTCTCCTACTTCCAGTTCTTCAAAATGTTTTCGGAAAACATGGGGATTGGCTTCCGGCATTTCAGCACCAACTTGGAACTGCTGCGTGATTTTGGTAATGGCTGTTGGGTGTCCTTGAATGGCTGTTCGCTGTAAATAATGCAAGACACCTCGTTTTCCACCCATTTCTTCCCCTCCACCAGCTCTCCCTGGACCACCATGAGTCAAAAGAGGCATTGGAGAACCATGTCCTGTGCTTTCTTTCGCGCACTCTTTATTCAAGACTAAAATTCGTCCGTGCATGCTTGCCGCACCAACCACGTATTCTGTTGCTTCCTTGTCATTTGGTGTAACGATTGAAGAAACCAACGAGCCTTTACCCATTTTCGCCAATTCAACGGCATCATCCAAGGTTTTGTATGGCATAATAGTCGAAACTGGTCCGAACGCTTCAATGTCGTGAACATCTGTTTTCGCAAATGGATTATCGTTCAGGAATAAAATCGGTGAAAAGAATGCGCCCGTGTTTTTATCTGCGCCTGTAACTTCGAAATTATCTAAATCTCCAAACACAATTTCTTGTGATTGAGCCAATTTTTCTACGTTTGCTCGCACTCGTTCCACTTGCAGTCGCGTTGCCAATGCTCCCATTCGAACACCTTCAACACTTGGGTCTCCAATTTTTGTGGAAGCCAAACGCGCAGAAATTCCTTTTTGAACTTCCTCTACTAAATTCTCTGGAACGATGATTCGTCGAACTGCAGTACATTTTTGCCCGGCTTTGATGGTAATTTCCTTAACCGTTTCTTTTATGAACAAGTCAAATTCTTCTGTTCCCGGCGTTGCATGTTGACCGAGGATTGTTGCATTCAAAGAATCTGCTTCTAAATTAAACGGAACACTTTCCGCTGCAATTTGTGGAAGTGCTTTCAACATTTTTCCTGTGGTTGCGCTTCCAGTAAAGGTAACCACATCGCGACCATCAACCGAGTCTATCAATCCGCGCCCTAATCCACAAACAAGTTGTAAAGAACCTTCCGGTAATATTTTTGAATCAATGATGTCGCGCGCCATGACTTCTGTTAAAAAACTCGTGAACTCAGACGGTTTCACAACTGCGGGAACGCCTGCCATTAAGTTAACCGCTATTTTTTCCAGCATTCCCCAAATTGGAAAGTTAAACGCATTGATATGAACCGCTACTCCTTCTTTCGGAACCATGATGTGATGCCCGATGAACGTTCCATTCTTAGAAAGTGGTGCTGCAACGCCATCCACGTAATAAGGTAAATCTGGAAATTGGCGGCGCAAGGATGCATTAGCAAATAAATTCCCTATTCCACCTTCGATGTCAATCCAAGAATCTACTTTGGTTGCTCCCGTCCATGCGCTGACTTCGTAATATTTTGCTTTGCGCTCCATCAAAAACAAGGCAAGTGCTTTTAGCATTCTTCCCCGCTCCTGAAACGTCATTTTACGTAACGCACGACCCTGTTTTCGGCCATACTCCAATACTTCCGAAAAATCAATTCCCGCCGAAGAAACGGTTCCAATTTGATTGCCATTTATAGCATTGTAAAGATTGGTTTCAGTACCTTGACCTTCAACCCACTGACCTAAAACATAGTTTTGATAACGTTGCATAATTCCTTTGATTTTCCTTGTAAAGATAATACAAGTTTTTTCAGATTAATTTGTGACATTATTAATCCCAAACATCTTTACAAAAAATTTCAGAACTATCAATAGATGAATAGATTGTTTGACCGTTTCCATATTCATCTTTGTTATAAATAAAAACTAAAATACTGTCTCCAAGTGTTTGAGGTTTGAACCACGAGGGCCCGTTTTCATCTAAATCCAATGATGAAACTTTGTTTGCTGTGAATTCATGAAGATTTAATATGCGCTTCAATTCCCTTGGACATGTTTCAACGTGCAGCCAAATAGCGTAATCAATTTTAGGAACCACTTGGTCTTGATGATTTAATACGTTCACACAATGATTTTGAGATTCTCCAAAAAGAGCAGAATAAATTTCCTTGCCGGATCTGGGTTTTAATGTTTCTGTAACCCGATGATATGATTTATAAACGACTATGTAAACAGTCCATGTGGCAGAAAAAACGGTCATTGCAAGCGTAAAGATTGAACCGATAATTGCTGAACGTTTCTTTTTGAAAATCCCTAGGAGAAGCATTGAAAAGAATGTAATACAAAACACGCAAGAAATGACAGCCCAAATAAAAACCAGTTTCATTTTTGAAAATGCTGATTTAACTCAAAAAAACACGTTGAACATTGTTCTCGCCAAAAGAATAGGGAAGATATGCGAGCGAGGGGATTTCATTCGTTAAAATAATTGGGCTGCGGCTTCCCAAACAGATTTTTCCGTGAGTTTCAGCTAAGTCCATGGCATAAGCTGCATTAATAGTCAAGGCATTCAGTGCTTCCTCGGGGGTCATTTTCATTTTAATGCAGGCGAGCGACCAAATGGTGAATAGGTTATAATTTGGGGTGGAACCTGGGTTGAAATCACTGGCCAAAGCAACTGGTAAATCGGCATCCATCATTCTGCGGGCATCGCCAAAAGGAATTCCAAGGAAATGCGAACAACCTGGAAGAATCACTGGCATGCAATTAGAATTTTTCAGGGCTTCAATGTCTTCATCGGTAAGCTCCTCCAAATGATCAACCGAAAGCGCTCCCAATTCAACGGCTTTGCCAACCCCGCCCATTGCTGAAAATTGGTTAACGTGCACCTTCGGTTTCAAACCATGTTTTTTTCCTGCAAGCAGAATTTCTTCCATTTCTTCCACGGAGAAATAATTTCGCTCGCAAAACACGTCGATGTAATCAGCTAATCCTTCTTTTTCAATCTGGGGCAACATTTCGCTGATTATAAGGTCAATGTATCCTCGATGATTTTGTTTGTATTCTGTTGGAAAGGCATGTGCGCCTAGGAAAGTTGCTTTGATGGAAATGGAATTGGTTTGTTTCAGTCTCTTAATAACCCGAAGCATTTTTAATTCAGCTTCAACGCTCAATCCATAGCCTGACTTAATCTCAATTGCACCTGTTCCTAATACAATCATTTTGTTGATTCGTTTTTGGGCATGTTCAACTAATTCATCTTCGGACATCCCAGCCAAACGTCTAGCAGAATTCAAAATTCCACCACCTTTTAAGGCGATTTCTTCGTACGTCAAGCCATGAATTCGATCAACAAATTCTTCCTCTCTCGTTTTCGCAAAAACTGCATGCGTATGTGAATCACAAAAAGCTGGGAGAACGAAACAACCATCTGCGTCGACTATTTCCAAATCACGCCAATCGGTTATTCCCTCCCAGTCTTCCATCAAGCCATAGGCAATGACATCTCCATCTTCCAATGCCAAGAAAGCATTCTCAAGAATCGATAGCGTTTGCATGTCCTTTCCCTTTCTAACTTTTGGAAGATCCTCTCCAACTTGAACTAGTCCCTTTATATTTTTGATGAGAATTTTCGACATTTTTTCTTTCAAAGATACTTTTCCGAGCGCACAAACGAATTTAATATCTATCAAATTTTTGTATCTTAGGGTAAAAAAATCAAAAATGACAAAGGATGAGCTAGGAAATTGGGGCGAAGAATATTCCGTCGGTTATCTTCAAAAAAAGGGATATGAACTGGTTGAACGAAATTACCGATTTCAAAAAAATGAAATTGATATCGTAGTGAAATTTGAAAACAAGTTAATAATCGTAGAGGTAAAAACGAGGCAAACAGCTGAGATTGGTGAGCCTTGGAGAGCCGTCACCAAGTCAAAACAAAAACAAATTATTAAAGTCGCCGATCATTATGTGCAATCTAATCAAATAGATTTAGATGTTCGTTTCGATGTCATATCTATCGTTCATAATTCCTACCGCACGGAAATCGAACACATTGTAGGTGCTTTCGATACCTTGAGTTAAATTTCTTGTGGTTAAACATACACTTGTTGATTATAAATCAAAGCGCTTTCGTTCGATCACTAGATTCAATTTAATTTTGAAAAAAAATTCAATGAAGAATCGATACGTTTTGATGACTTTGGGTTTCCTGGGGCTAATTTGGATTTCCTATTTATCATTCGATCTGTTAAAAATTGACACTAGACCAAATTTTTTATCCTACTTCGATGAGTCCGACCAACGCGTTATTGTAATTCATGATTGGAGAGAAATTGATCGAAATACAGATAACATCGTATTACCACCAACCAACGAGGCCGTCATAAATTCATTGGCTAATAAATTAAATTCAGCAAGTTTTTTTGTAAGTTTAAGTCGTCCGATAATCATAATTGAGAGCAAAGAGCGATGGAATAAAATCAATGTTGCGGCACTTTTTAAAAATGGAATTTATCCATTCAAAAGTAGAGGCTTACACAAATTTTCATTCGGAAAATTCAGCGGTGAATATGCTAAAAATCAATTAATACTGCATGCTTGCGATATCACACAAAATAGAAAGGTGTTCCAGGCTGATCGCAAAGCAACATACAGCATCATTAGTTATCTTTCAAGCGGAGTTGAGGTTTGTGATGTTTTTAAAAAATTAAATAGTACTTACTTTTACAGAAAAACAAAAGTCGGGTCAAACTCATTCAAAAAACACGAGGATAAAAAACTATTCGCCAGTTTCATTCCCGACAAATTTGATGCTTATTCATTCTTTGATAAAAACTACTTAGCTTCTATTGAACCTGTATTTAATAAAAGTCCATTTCTAACTTGGATAAATCACGGGGTCGTAATTCTTAGAAGCAACAACCAGTCTTTGGCCATATTCGATTTCAAAGAAGGACAGAATCCTATTCAAAACTTAAACGAACGCCTGGGTAAAACTGAATTAAATGAGGAATTTGCAGCGTACGATAATTTTCAGTTTTCATCCCTCATTAATCAAGGAACAAATAATCAATTGTATGTGGCTGAAAGCGATGGGTTTTGCGTTGTCTCTCACAACAAAGTGTTTTTAGATGAGGTTTTAACAGAGATAAAATTAGGGCACTCGCTTTCTCAAAACGAAGAGAAATTGGCTGGAATTTACAACGAATTACCAAAGAAAGTTACGGCTAGAATAATTGACTCTTCTCAAACAAAAGCGATAAGCATCATTGGGCGAAATAGCCATGCTATTTCGTTTGTTAATAATGATACACCTCGACAAAACGAGTCTAAGAAGGACCGAGAATATTTTGCCATGAATCCGGGAGAAAAGGTAATTGATTTCGCCGTTTTCAATGAACGCGGAAATGTTATCGCTTTGACTGAATCAAATAAAATAGTTGGTTATCTGAATGGTTTAAGGAAATGGGAAAAACAATTAACTGGTAAAGTTCAAATTCAATCAGGGACAACCAATAAGAAATACACTTATGTATTCAATAAAAACGAATGTCAACTTTTAGATATTTACGGAAAAATTCAATACCGATTTCTTTCTGCTCAAAATGTATCACCAGAAAGATTCATCAATAAATCCAAGGATGAATTTCTTGTGGCGACATCAGCCAATAATTTTTCAATTATTAATGCACAAGGGGCAACTATTAAACAATTTTCATGCTCTGGAAACATTAAGGAAATGGCCGTCCAAAATGCAAAGGCTATGGTATTAACAAACTCAATGCTATACACAATTGATTTAGCAAAAAGAAAGTCAATATCAAAAATTGCTACTGATAGTCTTTATCATTTGGTGAAAGATAATTCAGGAATATATGCTGTTAGCTATCAAAACGGTAATTTATTGACAATTGACACGCAGGGTAAAAAATCTGCGGTTTCTGTTGGACATTTTAGTGATGACGTTAAACTGGTTTCATGTTCTCGTGGCGCAAGGGTTTTATTTAAAAACCAAAGTACCATTTCGCTATTCGATTTGACAGGAAAAAGGTTGTGGAAAAAGGCTATCAACATAAATGAAATTAATGAAGTTGCGGGAATTGAAAACTCAATCGGCAAAATGACCTTCGTTTTATTGGATGGAATTGAAAATGAGTTATATTTGCTTAACGAATTGGGTGAGTTGATAGATAATTCATCGAAGCACGGTGAACAAAAAATAGTACTTTCAGAATTTGGAACTAGAGGATTTTCAATCACCACATTTCTTGGAAGCTATCTAATTCAATATAATAAGTAAATTGAAAGCCTATTCACTATTGTCTAATTTAATTAAATTTGTTCATTTTAAATTAATTAACTATGAAAACAAGCCCCTTATTTATAATGTTAATCGTTCTTTCATTGGTTTCTTGTGGCAAATATGAGGAAGGACCCGGGATTTCACTTAGAACTAAAAAAAATCGTATCACGAATACTTGGAAATTAACTAAGGTCGAGGTTAATGGTGTTGACCAAACTCCTTCTCCATCGTCTTATTCACTTACGATGACTTTAAAAGATGATGAAACATTAACTGCTAATTATACCATTTTTACGGCTCCTTTTAACACTTCAGGTAACTGGGCTTTTAGTTCCGATAAATTGAACTTGATTTTAACTGATAATACAGGATCATCAACGAACAATATTCTTCGTTTAACAAATAAAGAAATGAAATTGCGTCAAATTGATGCTGATGAAACAATTGTAAATACGTATACAGCACAGTAGGTTCAAAGTCCTAACTATTTTTAAATAATTTCCCTTAAAGAGGGATTTAATGCCCCTTATTAAGCCTAATCTAATACCATGAAAAAACTTTTATTTCCATTTTTATTCTTAACAATCTTTTCAAATGGATTTTCTCAAAACTATCTGGGTGTAACTACCAGTAATTATGCGGGTGTAATGGGTAATGATCTCAATCCAGCGAGTTTCGTGGATGGTAGATTCAAATTCGATTTAAACCTGTTTAGCACGAACTTAAATGTATACCAAAACTTCGGTTACTTGGATACAAAATACATGCGCGATGCACAGAACAATTTATTTGGTAAAGATTATTGGTGGAAAAAATCCTTTGGAGACACAGCTATTTTTAATGGTTGGGGAGCCAAGCCATTTGAACAGTTTAACACGGAGCCTTTCAGTGAGGGAATAATTAAACATTTATATGACACCTTGACAAAAAGCCCAAGGGGTATTTACATGAATTACCAATTGGATCTGCTCAATTTTGCTTTTCACATAACGCCTAAAATTTCGGTGGGATTTAATGCTCAATTACGCTCAATTACGAATGTTGATAATATGGACACAAAACTTGCCGTATTGGCTGAATCGGGTTTGGATACAAGCGATTTGTGGGGCCGAAAGCTACCAGAAGAGTTGTTGAACTTAAATCACATGACATGGGCCGAATATGGCATAAATTACGGTCAAGTTGTAATGGATAAAAATGAACATTTCCTGAAGGTAGGAGGAGATTTAAAATACATGCAAGGATACACCGCAGCATACGTTTACACCGATAACTTCAACTATGGCTTAGTGGATGAAGACACTTCCTTTTCTCTGCAAGGTGATTTTGCTTATGGCTACTCCAATAATTTCGATAAACTGATTGAAGGAAATATTGAAAAGAATAGTTTAGGTCTTCCGAAACCATCAAGTAAGTCTGGATTGGGTGTAGATTTAGGTGTTGTTTATGAATGGAGGCCCAAATATAAAGACTTTAAATTCGATATGGATGGGAAGGCCAATTTGTGGATGAAAAATCAAAATAAATACGAATTACGCGTTGGAGCTTCCTTGTTGGACTTAGGCGCATTACGATTCACAAAAGGAGGATTGAGTAGAGACTTTTCCATAAACGTTAATAGAAAATTCGACTTGAATCAATTTGAATCAGCCACAAGTTTAATTGGTTTTGATCAAATAATCGATTCATTAATATATCAATCAACGAACCCAACAGAGTGGACGGCCGGAGCAAAGGACACGTCCTCTACATTTTGGGTTCAGACGCCGGCAGCTTTGAGTTTGCAAGTTGATTATCACATTTGGAAATATTTCTACGTGAACGCAACGGGTATGCTAAATCTAATTTCACCAAAAAGACAAGCCAAAGTAAAAACCGCGAACCAATTCAGCATTACACCAAGCTTTGATTATGCCTGGTTCGGAATTCATTTACCAATTTCGGTGAATAAATATTCCGGATTCAAAGCCGGGGCGGCAACTCGATTAGGCCCTTTGACCATTGGTGTAACTGATTTTCGTACGCTTTTCGCCCGTGGTAAAGTTCGTGGTGCAGAAGTGTTTGTTGGGCTTCGTTTACCTGTTCTTTATGACGCCATAGATGATATCGATAATGATAAAGTTTCAGATAAACTAGACGATTGTATTTCAACACCAGGGCTTTGGTCATTCAAAGGTTGTCCTGATACAGATGGTGACGGAATCAAGGATATGGATGATGATTGTGCTACAATTCCAGGTTTAGCAGAATTTAAAGGTTGTCCGGATAAAGACGGCGACAAAATTCCAGACAAGGATGACGATTGTCCGGAAATTGCAGGATTAAAAGAATTCAAGGGCTGCCCAGATCGCGACGGTGATAAAATCATTGATAAAAATGATGATTGTCCTGACGTTGCTGGTCTAGCGCAATTTAAAGGGTGCCCAGATACAGATGGAGACGGAATACCTGACCCAGAAGACGCCTGTCCGAACGCAGCTGGGCCGAAAGAAAATCAAGGATGTCCAGATAAGGATGGTGATGGGTTGTTCGATTTTGTAGACGGGTGCCCAGATGTCGCTGGACCGAAAGAAAACAATGGTTGTCCATGGCCAGATACAGATGGAGATGGCATTTTAGATAAAGATGATGACTGCCCAACGATTAAGGGGCCAAAAGAAAACAAAGGTTGCCCTTACAAAGATTCTGACAACGATGGACTTTTAGATAAAGACGACGACTGTCCAATGACCCCCGGGCCTAAGGAAAACAAAGGATGTCCAGTTATTGAAGAAGAAGTGGTAGAAGTAATACAAACAGCATTCAACAACTTAGAATTCGAAACAGCCAAAGACATTATTTTGGATCCGTCAAAACCAGCTTTGGATAAATTGGCAGATGTTTTGACAAATAAACCTCTATGGAAATTGGAAATTTCTGGTCATACTGATAACGTAGGAGATGATAACGCAAACTTGGTGCTATCGAAAAAACGAGCTGAGGCGTTGAAAAATTATTTGATTTCAAAAGGAATTAGTGCAAATCGCTTGACAACTTTATATTTCGGAGAAACGAAACCAATAGCAGACAACAATACAACTGAAGGTCGCAAGAAAAACAGACGAGTGGAAATGAAAATTGTTTTTGAATAATTTCATAAATGGCTAAGAATTGGCTGGAAGAAATTCTGGCCATTTTTTTGTTGACTAGTCGCATTTCAAATGATTCGTTTTGATTGGCTTTTCTTAAAGTTGCTCCTTTGATCTTTGAAAACAAAATTTCCCAATCATTAGCAATGAAATCGGCTTCCTTTTTATTCAGTCAGGTTTTTCTTTTTTGCACTTTTCTTCCTATCTTCGCACTCTTAAAAAAATATTATGGCCATTATTGGGAAAATTCGAAATAATTCAATGATCATCATCATTGCTTTTGTCATAGTTGGAATCGCTATGTTATATGAGTCATTCAAAACAGCAAACCCTAATTTTACACTATTTGGAGATAACACGGAATATGGAATTGGTACCGTTTATGGAGAAAAAATGGACGCCAACAAATACAGCCAAATAAGCGCAAGGGTTCAAGACCAAGATAGAATGCAAGCTCAACAGCAGCAAAAAGAATTTGGAGAACGCGAAATAGAATCTTCAAATGATAAATCTTGGAATTTCATGGTTGACTCTGTTATCTTGAAAAAAGAATATGACGCGCTCGGAATTAGTGTTTCGGATCGCGAATTCAACGCTTATTTAATGGCAACAGATGGTTTTTCTGTACTTCAAGATTTGTCTCAATTCTTTACCGATTCATTAACTGGAACAATTACCGAGCAATCAACAATCAAAGGAAGACAAAAATTACAAGCGACATTGAATCAACTAAAAACGAATAAGGATCCCCAAGCGGTTCAACAGTGGAATAGCACAAAGCAATATTATTCAGACCGCAGAAAACAAGAAAAATATCTGAATTTACTCGGCCAGGGTATTTATGTTACAAAGCTAGAAGCAGAAAATGAATACAAGGCCAACAATGAAAAGAAAAACATTTCATTTGTTATGCGCCGTTACACTGAAATCAATGATGCGGATATTAAAATTAAAAACGAAGAGTTAAAAGCATATTACGACGAACATAAGTCTGATTCGAAATATGCAATTCGTTCCTCCAGTCGAGAAGTTCGAATGTTTGATGTTGTTATTGCGCCATCACGTCAAGATTCGTCTATGAGTAAGCGTTTAATGAGTAAGTTAAAGTCTGACTTTCAAAAATCAGTCAACGATTCGATCTTTGTAATGAAGAATAGCTATAATAAAATGTATTTTGGAGATAAACGAGCTACTGCAGTTCCACAAGGGAACGAAAAGGCGAATCGTTTTCAAACTTATCCTGGGAACTTGGATACCATTTTCAAAAAAGCTGCAATTGGTCAGGTTGTTGGACCCTACTACTCAGGAGAAAATGTAATTGTTTCAAAAGTCATTGGATTTACTCCAGCGAAACTATCAGCAAGACACATCTTAATTGCTGCAGATAAGTCGAAAGATTCAAAACAAATTGCCATCAAAAAGAGAACAGCAGATAGTTTGTTGAAGTTAATTAATAAAGACAATTTTACAACGTTTGTAGACAAGTTTTCAGAGGATCCAGGCGCTAAAACAAATGGTGGGAAATATGAGAATTTCCTTGAAGGTGAGATGGTTAAAGAGTTTAGTGACTTCTGTGCCACACAGCCAATTGGTAAAATAGGGGTTGTAAAAACTGATTTTGGATTCCACATCATTGAAGTTCTTGATCGTTCAGCTGACAAGTTTCCACTATTGGTTTCAGTTACTCAACCTTTCAAAGCCTCTGAGGCAACTATCTCAAGCAAGGAAAGTGAAGTGACTCAGATATTATATAAGCTTGATCGTCAGATTTCAAAAGAATCGGATCCGTTGAAAAAAGTTGCTCTATTCGATACAATTGTTACAAAAGCAAAAAAATTCCCTCGTCCAATACAAATTGAAGACAATAGTGCAAAAGTATTTGGTTTTACAACTTCGTTAGCTTCTGACAAAATCTTGGAATTGGCTTATGGGCCTAATGTAGAGGTTGGGTCGCTCACATCTTATCCAATTAAAGATAAAGACAAGTATATAATCGCTATGGTTTCGTCAATAAAAGAAAAAGGTGAACCGAAATATGAAGATGTAAAAGCTCAAATGGAAAAAGATTTGATCGAGGAGAAAAAAGCAGAGCGATTGATCAACCAAATGGCAAAAATCAAAAGCTTAGATAAATTAGCAAAATCAGCAAATACAGCTGTAATGACCGCCGACGTTAACTTTGGTTCTCCACAGATCAGTAATGGAGGATATGAGCCTGAAATCGTTGGGGCTTTGTTTTCTGCTATCAAAGATAAAAAAAGAACATTACCACTGAAAGGTAAAAGCGGTGTTTATGTAATTATTGTCAATAAAACGGTGAAAGCACCTTCAGCTAATACGAATGTTGAAAGAGATCAATTACTTACAACATTAAAAGGTTCTGCGCAAACACAAGCTCTAGAGGCTCTTAGAAAAAAAGCAGATGTGGTTGATAATAGAAAGTTGTTTGATTTAAGAATTAGACAATAACTTTTTTGAATGTTAAAATCGGAAATTAGAAAAACGTTTAAGGAACGTAGAAAGTATATCGTTCCTTTTGAACTAAATAGAATTTCTGAAGCATGTACAAAAATTGTTTTGGAACGTTTCGACTTCAACGGTAAAATTGTAAGCATTTTTCTTCCTATTGAAAAACAAAAAGAAATTAACACCTATGATCTATTAGAAGAAATAAGTTTGCGAGGAGGAACAATTGCACTTTCAAAATCTAATTTCACCGATCACTCCCTCGCTCATTTTAAATACGAAAAAGCAGCCCAACTTGAAGTGAACTCTTACGGTATTCCTGAGCCTAAATTTGGAGAAGAAATACCAGAGGTAATGCTTGATTATGTTTTTGTTCCATTATTAGCCATAAATAACGAAGGGCATAGGGTTGGATATGGCAAGGGATTTTATGACCGATTACTTTCTAAATGCAAGCCAAATTGTGTTTTTATTGGAATAAATACGTTCGATGAATTCGTTGTAATTGATGACCTAACTCCAATGGACATGAAATTACACTATTGCATTAGTCCCAAAGGATTTTATGATTTCCGATAATAAAAACCAAGGTAAATTCCACTCTCTAGCTATTTTTCTTATTCCATTAAATCTACTGACGTTTTTTTTATCTAATTCAATCTTGTTTGGAATGTTCGGTCTGATGCTATTAGCCCTGGTTATATACCTAACTATTTTTTGGACGCGTTAACATCTTCAACAAGAACACCTCCAGCCTCAAAACTCAATTCGAATTTAGGCGTGTTTATTTTATCAATTTCTGATCGACTCATTTTTGAATCCTCAGCAAAATGTTTTTGTAGCTCAACAGAAACAGTATCCCAATATGCTTCACCTTTAAAGTATGCAATTGACCCTACTCGTGTCTTCTTTGGAATTAAAAAGTGATCTTTAAATCTCACCCGTAAGAGCTCCCCATTATCTTTTTTGACTGCCGCCCAACAACCTGCTGTTTGACATACTTCTTCAATGGTCGCGGTAAATGTAAATTTTAGTTTCTCGGGGTTTTGTTCCAATTGTTGTAGCATATCGTTCAAGTCAATTGCGCTTAAACTATCTACTTTTTCTGGGCCATAAGATTTGTATGGTTTTCCTAAATTACCACATGAATTAAATATAAATGAAGCGAAAAATAAAAAAAGAAAGGTTCGAATCACTTCAGAAAAATTTCATAAAAATCATGGGTAAGATATGATTGCCCCTCCACGATTACATTTTGTACCTGATTCGCAGAAAGGAATCGAAGCACAACGCGTCTGTTAGAACTTGTATTTTCAATCATTTTAATGGTTGCTAAGTGCGTAGGCTCATCAAAAGTAACCGAAAAAATATTTTTGTAATAACTAGCATATTTATCCACATTTTCTTTGGTAACAGCTTCAGAAAGAGTTATTTCAATTACGCCTAGTTCAACACCCTTAACTAATTTTGCTTTTGAACTACAAATCCCCTTGTTTGCATCTTGAGCACTCAAAAAGAAAGATGTTACGACGAAGCAAATCGACAATAATAAAGATTTCATGCGTTTTATTTTTTATATATTACGAAATTATAAAAAATTTGGTACATTTCAAAAATGAAAGAATTAAGTAAATTCTTGATCGAAAATCGCATTGAAGCTGGCTGTGATGAGGCTGGAAGAGGCTGTTTAGCTGGGCCTGTCGTGGCGGCAGCGGTTATTTTGGACCCTTTGAAAGAAATTAAAGGCCTCAACGACTCAAAACAAATTTCTGACAAAAAACGCCGTGAGCTTTGTGAACAGATAAAATCAAATGCTTTAAACTATTCCGTAGCCATAATCGATGAGCGTAAAATCGATGAACTCAATATTTTAAATGCCAGTATTTTCGCCATGCATCAAGCAATTGCCGGATTATCGATTCGGCCCGAATGGTTGTTGATAGATGGGAATCGGTTCCATTCTTATTTAAATATTCCTCATACATGTGTTATAAAAGGAGACGGGAAGTTTCAATCAATCGCCGCTGCGTCAATCTTAGCTAAAACCTACAGAGATGATTTCATGATGGAAATAGACAAGGAATTTCCCGATTACAACTGGAAGAAAAATATGGGTTACCCTACTCAAGAACATAGAGAGGCCATTTTTAAGTTTGGCGCCACAAAATACCATAGGATGACTTTCAAGCTACTGCCCGACCCTATTCAGTTGAGCATGTTTTAAGATATCGCCTCTTAGTACAAAGTCAAATTGATTTATTAATTTTATGCTAATGGTTAATAAAAGAAACATCCTTTTTATCGATTCGGTTCACTCCATTCTTGAAGAACGACTTACGAGTAAAGGATTTCTTTGTATCGACGGAACAAAAATGTCTCGTGATGAAATTCAAAGAGAACTACATGACTCTTTTGGTATTATTATTCGAGCAAGATTTACGCTAGATGAGGAATTCTTATCCATTGCAAAAAATTTAAAATTTATCGCTCGATCAGGTTCCGGCCTAGAGAACATTGATCAGGTTTACTGCAAGGAAAGAAACATTAAACTTTTTAATTCGCCAGAAGGAAATAAAAATGCGGTTGCCGAGCATGCGCTTGGAATGCTCTTGTCTTTAATGAATAAACTTACTCAAGCTAATCAACAAGTTAAAGAAGGAATTTGGGATCGCGAAGGAAATCGCGGAGAGGAATTGGATGGAAAAACGATTGGTATCATCGGATATGGAAACAATGGCTCCGCATTTGCAAAGAAACTTAGGGGTTTTGACGTAAAAATTTTAGTTTACGATAAATACAAAACAGGGTTTGGAGACCATTTCGTTCAAGAATGTACTTTACAGGCTATTTTTCAACAAGCTGATATTGTTAGTTTTCATATTCCTTTAAACAAGGAAACAAAGTACTTCGCAAACGAACTATTTTTTAATTCATTTAACAAACCGATTCGACTTTTAAACTTATCACGAGGGAAAATAGTAAATACGAAAGACTTGGTATTGGGCTTGAAGCAAAAAAAACTAATTGGCGCTTGCCTTGATGTTTTGGAATTTGAAACGAAGAGCTTTGAATCATTTTTTGAACAGCACCTTCCAGAAGAATTTCAATATTTGATAAATTCAGAAAACGTTCTTCTTTCTCCCCACGTTGGAGGCTGGACAATTGAAAGTTATTTTAAACTAAGTAATGTCCTTGCTGATAAAATCTTGGTTTGGGATGAACAAAATCTTGAGAAACATTAGATTCAAGGCGCCTCAGACACCCTCATCTTCACCCCAATTGGATAAAAAATCATCTAATTCCCTTCGGTCTTTCTTCGTAGGTTTACCGTCGGTTTGACGATAATTACGCTGTGCCGCTTGATAAAGCTTTAATTTTTCTAGCTCTTCTTGTGGGGTCAAATCAACTAAAAAATTAGAAACTAATTGGGCACCTACACGCTTATCTGTAAACCCGACTGCTTTAAAAGTAAAAGTTGCCGTATTCTTCTGAACACTAATTAGATCATTCAATTTTACTTCTCGGGATGGCTTTATTGTTTCACCGTTAATTTTAATTTTTCCTTTTGATATTAAATCTGAAGCTAATGAACGTGTTTTTGCTAATCGCACACACCACAAGAACTTATCCCAACGTAATTTCATCTCTTGTTTTTTTAGGAAGAGAATTGAACACTAAATTATAAGAATGATCTATCAATTCCTTCAAAAGCTGGTCATCCACATCGTTAAAAAGAACAATTGAATTCCAGTGCTTTTTATTCATATGATAACCAGGTTGAACTGCATCAAATAGCTCTCTTAACTCAATTGCCCTCTCTGGTTTACACTTCAGGTTAATTGATTTAAAATCGGTGATATCCGTTAAAGCGAAAATTTTTGATCCCACCTTGAAAACGAGGGTATGTTCATCGAAAGGAAATTGTTCACTTACACCTTTCTTTTGAAGACAATAAGCGTAAAACTCCTCAATATTCATTTTAATGAATGGCAGGCGCCAGATCCTGATGACCAAGCGCATAGAGCATTTTTGTGTGCTCTTTTAATGCTTTATAGAATGTGTTGTAAGAGTAATAAGGCAAGTTAAATTCCGTTGCTGTTTCACGAACTATATTAGCAATTTTACTGTAGTGAATATGACAAATGTTTGGAAACAAATGATGTTCAACTTGATAATTTAATCCACCAACATACCAAGAAAACAATTTTGCTTTTGGCGCAAAATTAGTTGTGTTATATAATTGATTTACGGCCCAATCCGCATCAATATTTCCAGAATCGTCAGGCATCGGATAATTAGAAGTTGGTACAACATGAGCAGGCTGAAAAATAGCGGCTAAAATAAAACCAGAAATAAATTGCATCATGAGATACCCGAAAAGCGTCACATACCAATGCGCGGGACTCAATAAGAAAGGGAGTAATAAAAAGATAAACGCATAGAAGACTTTACTTGTAATTATTATTGTAAGGTGTTTAGCATAAGATAAACCTTGAGATTCTACTAAACCCATTTTCTTGTAACGTGCCGCTTGCTTATAGTCTTTGCTAGTGAACCAAACAATTGTCATTAAACTATAAAAAAACCAAGCATAAATATGCTGAAAACGATGAATCTTCAATCTTTTTTTGTGTGGAGAAAACCTTAATAAGATAGCTGGCGGGTCTATATCCTCATCAATTTCTGTAACATTCGTATAAGTGTGATGAAGCACATTGTGCTGTATTCTCCAATTAACATCATTACCGCCTACTAAAATGATAACTTTACCAATAATATTGTTAATAATTTCATTTCGTGAATAAGCGCCATGATTAGCGTCATGCATTACCGATAAACCAATACCTGCCATACCCACACCCATAAAGGCCCAACAAAGCAAATAAATCCAATTTGATAAGCCTAAAATAAATAAAACTGAAAATGGGATTAAATAAATCAACATCATGCAAATGGTCTTGAATACCATTGCTCCATTAGCATGTCTAGAAATGTTTCTTGATTTGAAATAGTCGTTAACCCGCTGACGAAGCACCTTATAAAACTCGGAGTTATGTTCTTTTGAAAAAGTAACGTTAGTATATTTCATAGTAAAATTTAATATACAAAGTTAGCTAATTAAGTAATACGAGGTTGCTATAATTTGTTAATAACATAAATTATAACTAACCAACCAGTCCTTGGAGCACACAAAACTTGTAGTAGGCGCCTTGATTCTTAAGTAATCCCTCGTGATTTCCTCGTTCAATAATTTCTCCCTTGGAAAGCACTATTATTTCATCAGCATTTTTTATCGTGCTTAATCGATGAGCAATAACCAGTGAAGTTCGATTTTTCATGATTTGCTCAAGCGCCTCTTGCACCAATTTTTCCGACTCCGTATCCAAAGCAGAAGTAGCCTCATCTAAAATCAATATTTTCGGGTCTTTGTAAATCGCTCTCGCAATACTTAATCGTTGTTTTTGACCCCCCGAGAGTTTATTTCCTCGTTCACCAATTATGGTATCATGACCATTTTCGAGCGCTTCTATAAATTCGAGTGCGTTAGCAATTTTGGCAGCTTCAACTACTCTTGCCATATTTGGATTTGGGTCTCCAAAAGCAATGTTATCCTTTACAGATAAATTAAACAGAATAGATTCTTGTGAAACAATTCCAATTAAACCTCTCAAATCCATAATCTTGAGGTCTCTTAAATCATTTCCATCCAAAAGTATGCGACCATCAGTTACATCATAAAAACGTGGTAATAAGTCCATCATTGTCGATTTTCCACTTCCTGATTCACCAACAATAGCAATAGTGGCTCCTTTTCTAACTTTGAGATTAATGTCTTTTAACACATATTCATCGCCATACTTAAAAGAAACTCCCTCGTAAACCAATTCTTCTTCAAAACTAGCAACTGATTTTGCATTTTCCTTTTCAATTATTCGTTCGTCAGCGTTGAGAATTTCATTAATGCGATCCTGAGATGCTTGCGCCCTCGTCATATTCGCCATATTGTTGGAAACACTTTGAATTGGGCGAAGTAATTGTGAGAATACAATCACAAACGTGATGAAAATCTCCCCTGAAAGCGCATCGCTATCTGAATCCAAAATCATTTTACCGCCAAACCATACCAAACAAAGCATAACTCCCGCGCCTAAAACTTCGTTCAACAGAGGTGATAAATCTTTCTTCCTAAATGCTTTGGTGACGAGTTTTTGATGCTTCAAATTAAGGATTTTGAAATTATCGAAAAACGAAGGAATCGCATTGAACGCCTTGATTATTCGAATACCACTTAATCCTTCCTCCATTGCGGAAAAAAGAAAGCCCATTTGTTCCTGTCCCTTTTTAGCCGTTCTTTTCAGGCTCTTGCCAATCCTAGAAATGACAAATGCGGAAATCGGCAAAAGAAAAAAGGAAACAAATGTTAATTGAGGGCTCAAATAGATAAGCGAAACAACATTTATGATTATAGCTATTGGTTCTCTGAAGATTAACTCCAAAAGACTTACCACAGCAATCTCAATTTCACCAACATCACTATTCATGCGAGCCATTAAGTCTCCTTTTCGTTCATTCGAATAATAGGATAATGGTAGAATAAGCGCCTTATAAAATAACGAGTCTCGCACGTCCCTCACCACAGCCATGCGTAACTCAGACTGATACCAAACGGCGCCGTATCGAAATAAGTTTTTTAGAAAAAAGGCCACAAAAACAGAAACACAAACAAACATTAAGGCCTGCTTCGGATCATTCTGTACGAGTTCGTACATAAAATAATTGTAGTAGTCTTTGGTGTACTCAAAAAGAGAAAATGGGCTATTGAGAATCGGTCGACTTACTGGAGCCATTTCAGATGGGTCTCTGAATATTAGTTGAAGAACCGGTATAAATAAAACCAACGATAACAAATTAAAGATTACGAAAAGTAAGTTACACAATACAACCAACAAAGCAAGCCCCTTGTATTTAAATGTATACCGATAAATTTCCCTGTAGTAATTCACAATTAATACAAAGATACATTTAGTTGGTAACATTTCTTACCTTTGCCACATGGGATCAATCCGTCAAAATAAAATTGAGTCAGTCATTCAAATTGAGCTTTCAACTTTCTTTCAGCAACATGCAGCTGATGTTTGTCTTGGTTCTATGGTTACAGTAACTGTTGTCCGAGTGACTCAAGACCTCTCCTTGGCGAGATGTTATCTCAGTTTCTTTTTAGGGCCTGAAAAACAAACAGTTTTGGACAATATCAAAGCGAACTACGGAAAAATTAGGGGAGAAATCGGAAAACGACTGAAAAATATGCACAAGATTCCGGAACTTACTTTTTTCATCGATGACTCTCAGGATTACGCTGAAAAAATTGACCAATTACTAAAAAAGTAACCCCAATTAACGTTTCCTATTACATAGCGCTGCGGTACCTTCGCTCATCGAGGAAGAAGAGCATTGTTACACTGATAAGTCGAATTTCAATTGTAGGTGTTGCAGTAATTACAGCAGCTTTGGTGATTATTCTATCAGCCTTTAATGGAATGGAAAAAATGATTCAAACCATCTATAGTGAATTCGATACCGATATCTCTGTTTCAGTAAATAAAGGTAAAACATTCAATGAATCAGAGGTTAATTGGCTTGAATTATCAAAAATTGACGGAATAAAATCTTACAGCCGAGCCGTGGAAGAAATAGTGGTATTAAGACACGAAAAAAAATGGGTTAGCGCGACATTGGTTGGAGTTGAAACTAATTTTTTAGATGCTATTCAAGTAAATAAAAAAAATAAAAATGGGGAATATGCTCATTTAATTAGTGGAGTAGGATTTATTCAAGATCCAAAAAATAGAAACGGTCTGGGATTAATTGGGGCTGGATTAATGCAAAAGTTGAATTTATTTATCGGAAGCACAAATGAACGCGAATCAATTTTAATCTATGCGCCAAAAAGAAATGTAAAAATTCGTCCTGGGAAAACACCTTTCAATACAGATCGTATGTTTATTTCAGGATCAATTAATTATAATCGTGAAGTTAATGACGAGAAGGTTATCTGGCCACTCGAAAACGCCCAAGATTTATTTAGGTACGAAAATGAACTTACACATATCCATATTGATGTAGACGAAAGATCCGGGCTCAACAACGAAGAAGTAAAGAGTGAATTACAAAATTTATTAGGTTCAAATTTCAAGGTTAAAACAAATTACGAGAAAAATGAATTAATTTTTCAAACTAGCAAGTCTGAAAGATTGGTTGTCATCGTTATTCTAATTTTCATTTTCATTCTAGCTTCTTTTAACTTAATCGCTTCCTTAACGATGCTTTACTTCGAGAAAAAAGAAAACATGGATACCTTAAAAGTAATGGGTTTTTCAGCTAAAAATATTTTTCGAATTTTTCTTTACGAGGGGCTCCTTATTTCAGGTTCCGGTATGATAATTGGTTTATTATTAGGATACCTGGTTTGTTTGATTCAATCAACATTTCAATTAATTATAATTCGCGTCGAGCCAATCACGCCATTTCCAATTGCTTTTTCGTGGGTTGATTTCTTTTTAATCCTTTTTTCTGTAGCGGGACTTAGTTTTCTTTTTAGTTATTTTCCCGTGCGTATTTTAATTCGTAATACAAGAAGCTAATTAAAAACGAATTAATTTTTTCATTGTTCTAAATAAAAGTAGTATATTTGCGCCCAAATTTAAACGGCTTAAAATGTCAACAGTCAAAGGAAAAATTTCACAAGTTATCGGTCCAGTTGTGGACGTTCGTTTTGAAAGAGGAACCGCTCTTCCTAATATTTATGATG
>Ga0194116_10001866_pt1 | contig 28731 bp, 29 predicted proteins | sample TA2MahsurfametaG_4_FD_148617 | JGI IMG/M metagenome (GOLD analysis project Ga0194116, IMG submission 148617) | Freshwater microbial communities from Lake Tanganyika, Tanzania - TA2015008 Mahale S9 surface | ecosystem: Environmental > Aquatic > Freshwater > Lake | place: Tanzania: Lake...
AAGGGGCATCCGTTCTGTCTGAAACACAGATATAGAAGGACGCCAGAAGACCCTCCTCCGCCCCTAACCCCCCGCTCGCGGAACCAGAAAAAAACGGGGGAAGAAACGCTGGCAATAACCCCCCCCCAACTCGCGCGATAGACCCCTGGAAGGGAGGCTGAAAATGGGTCGCGCAATGAGGGGGCATTCTCAGCAGCGCTAGGCGCAGCAGCCCCCCATGCCCCCCTGCGCTTCCCTGCTGGGGGCCGCTGGGCAACACCTGCCGCAAGTGCCCTAGGAGGGGCCAGGGTTGGCCTGTGCTTCTGTGGACTGTCAGTCCACCGCTTGCACGCTGGCGCCTCTCTGGCGGGCAGCAGGGGGCCGCTGGGGTCACCACTGGCGGGCGCAGGGAAACGGGCAAGGACGCCCGCGCCCCAGGTTCCAGGCAATGGCCCCAGGTTTCCTGCGATGGCCAGGCAATGGCCCCAGGTTTCCAGGCGGTGGCCAGCCGACTGCCAGCAGGTAGCCAGCGGTGGCCAGTGGGGTGCAGGCAATGGCCAGCGGTTGCCAGCCCTGCCCGGTAGGGTTTGTGAAGATTTGTTACAGTTATCCCCTGCATATCTCCAGGCCCGGAGAGCAACTGCGCGGGTGTAGCAGCGGGTGAGGGCTGCACTGCAGCAACACGACCACTCAGCCGCCCACCGTCTAATGACATACGAAGAGAGCGTCCTGGACTACGCCGACCAGGACGGCAACCTCAGCCGTGGTGATGCGGTCCAACTGCTCAAGGACCACGGCTTCACCCTGGATGACCTCTACGCCGACAGCCACGGCGTGAGCTGGTGTCACCTCGACGCCCGCAACGCTGAGGCCCTGCTGGCCTGGCTGGGGTACTGATGAAAGCCACCGCGTTTTGCGTCGCTTGCCTGGCCATTGGCTGGGTAACGCTGGCCGCCATCTCCTCAACCAACCTCGGCCAACGCCAGCAACAGCTGGAGGAGGCGCGGGGATGGTGACCATCACCGAGTCCAGCACTAAGGCCGAAGTGATCACGGCAGCGATCGAGCTAGCCGACCACCAGGCCGAGCAGATCAAACGGCTAAGGGAAGAGCAGCAGGTCCTATGGGCTGTCGTTGCTGTCCTGTCTGCCCTGCTCCTGATCTGACGGCATCACGGGGCCTCTCGGGGCCCTCTGCTGCCCTCAAGCAGCCGACCACGACCAACACCACGACCAACACCATGACAACCGCAACCATGGAGCTCAGCCACGCCGAGGCCAACGCCAAGGGGTGGGCTGATGGAATCTCAACGGCCTACGACGCCCATCAGTTCTGCACTGAAGGCGGCAAGGGTCGAGACCTTTCCCGAGAGGTCAAAGCGCTGCTCCATGAGCACGCATACAACTGGGACAACGCCGACGAGGTAGCCGAGGCGATCGTTGAGCAAATGCGCGAAAGCGTTTTGTCTGTCGACGTTCGCAGCGACTGGCAGTCGCCAGACGAGCACCTGAACCCGCAGGAGTTCCAGATCCTGCTCAGCACTGGAGGGCCAGCTCTTCGCCTGCTGGGTGACCTGGACGAACACGGCACGCCGCATCGCGTCTTTATGCAACACCAGGACTGGGGCACGCCCTGGACCCAGTGCTTTGACGTGGACCACGAAGCCCTGATGTGGTTTGCCGGTCTCTTCTGGTTTGGGGGTTGACCATCGCCCGGAGCGGGTCAGCACCTGCTGGCCCTTTCCCTGCGGTGCTCACGCACCGATCACCACGACCACCCCAAACCATGACCACCCACGGCAACAGGCCGCGGCGTTGGACTAAGCGCTCACTGCTAGCGCTCTTTTCTGCGCTGCTGGCCACCCCTGCACAAGCCCGGCCGGTAACGGCCACCGTCTATGACGCCTGGTATCACGGCCGGGTCACCTACTGCGGCCAGACCTTCCAGTTCTGGGGGATCAGCGCCGCCCATCCCTGGCTTCCTTGCGGCACCCGGGTTCAGGTCAGGCACCAGGGCCGAAGCCTGACGGTGCCCATCACAGACCGCTGTGAGTGCAACTCGATCGACCTTTCAGCAGGTGCCGCCTACCGCCTGGGCGTGCCCCTGGACGGGATCGCCAGGGTTCAAATCAGCCACTAACGCCATGACGTACAACACCAACTGGGAGCGGGATCTAGCCCGCTGCGCTGCGGCCCTCGAGGCTTTGGTCAGACTGCAGCAAGAAGGCCAGGAGAAGCCCAAGGCCACACGCCGCAAAGCGACGGAGGAGAAACCATGCTGACCTTTGGCCTGGTGTTCGGCGGCTGGCTGCTGGTGGCCGCCTGGGCTGTCACCCGCAAAGGAGGGCAGCGGGCCAGCCAGAAGAACGCCCCGATGAATCTGGCGGCCTACCGCAGGCGCCAGAGCGATGGACGGATCACGCCAGAAGAGAAGCGCCGGATCGTCCGGGAGATCATGCGCCGCCGTGAGGAGGACGGCTTCCAATAACCCATGGCACTGATGACAAAAGAAGCTGCCCAACTGCTGCGGCGGTTGAGGAATGCCCTTGGGCAGAAAACGCTAGGCCTACTGGCCGTAGAAGTCCTCCTACGTGTAGCGGAGCGGCCGCAGACCATCGAAGAGCTTTCGGTGGCCACCGGGGCCCAAAACGCGCACGTCAACCGAGCGGTGCTCAGCCTGACGCCCTGGTACGACCGGCGCTGCCAGCGCGTGGTCTGCCCAGAGCTGCATCTTCTACAGCGCCGTAAGAGGCCGCAGGCCAAGGGCTACCGGGTGCATTTGACCGCAAAAGCGCGGGAGATCCTCGCCCCTGTAGCTGTAGATTCCTTAACTTCATCAAAGCAATGACTCGTATGATTTCTGACCCGACAGCCGCAGTGCTTCTGGCTTCGGCGGCAGTGGTGATCCGTAATAAGAGCTACAGCGCCTCCGTGTACGGCCTACGGTATTGTTTGCAACCTCGTATGGCATTCGACCTTACTAAGGAGCACTGGAGGACGCCACCACCATGGATCTGGATCAACTGGATAGAGCTTTGGAGGTTCTTGGGTCTTTGGATCCAGGGGCTCTTCCGCTCCATCACGCGCAGGTTTTCCTCTTTGTTGCCCAGGAGGAGGCCTGCACTTACAAGCAGATCCAAGACCGATTCGGAATAAGCAACGCCGGGGCCAGTCGGATCGTCAATTCACTCAGCGAACACGCCCGACACCGCAAGTCCTGCCTTGGCCTCGTGGAAGTCGTAATCGACCCACGCGAGGGGCGGCGATACCTCGTCCGCCTCAGCAAGAAGGGAGCAGCAGTGAAGAGGGCGCTGGCCGCAGTCGCTTAACCACGACCACCCTCTAACGCCCTGCCTGGGCGCTTTGGCCATGACTACACCAGTTCAGTGGAGCGTGACCCGCCGCAACAGCGGCCAATGGGTTCTGAATCTTCATTTCGCCAATAACAAGCGGCGCCAGCTCAGCTGCGACAGCAAGAAGCACGCAGAGCAACGGCTGGCCGAAGTGCTTGCAGCCCCAGCGCAAGCCCCGCACCTACGCAGGCGGGCGGGCTTCACCATTGCGCAAACCATGCCCTACGTCGAAGCTCACTTCGAGGGGATGCGCAGTGAGCGCAGCTCTTTGATCTACGCCCGCGAGGTGGCTGAGTTCTTTGGCATGGGCACCCCTGTCAACGAGATCAGCACCGTTGACGTGGACCGACTGGTCGAGCACCTGCAACGCAAGGGCAACAGACCATCGACCATCAAGAACAAGCTGTGCAAGTTCCGGCTGATGCGCGAGGCCGCTGTGCGGGAAGGTGGCGTCGAAGCCCTGCCACCGCTGGCCAAACAGCGCCTCAAGATCGACAACCTGCAGGAGCGGATCTGGTCCCCTGATGAGCTACGGCTGGTCTGCGAGAACCTGACCCGCCGCGGCCGCCACGAGGAGGCTGCACTGGTCGTCTTCCTGGTGGAGATGGGCCCGAGGTTCAGTGAAGCAGAGCGTCTGCATGGGGCTGATGTTGACCTCAAGCGGCAGACCGTGCGGTTCTTCAAGACCAAGCGCGACAACAAGGAGGGCAACCGCCTGCTGCGCATGACGCCCAGGGCCATGGATGCCATCACGCCCTACCTGCCACCGCTTCCCCAGGCCCGGGTGTGGAACATGACCTACGACGCCTTCTCATGGCAGGTCGAGAAGGCGTTGGACATGTGCGGCATCGAGATGGATCGCCCTATCCACGCCCTACGGCACACCTGCGGTTCACGTCTGGGCATGGCCGGCCGATCGGTACTGGAGATCAAGGCCTGGCTTGGCCACCGCACCACCGGCACATGCGAGCGGTACATCCACATGGACACGACGCGGCTCGCTGGTTGCTACGACGCGCTAGTCGCTGGCTCCTCCTCCTGGTGAGAGGATGCCGGCACGGGACCATGGCGGAATTGGTAGACGCGCCGCACTTAAAATGCGTTCTCCGTATGGAGGTGAGGGTTCAAGTCCCTCTGGTCCCATAAAAGTCCACAGAGTCCACTGAGTGGGACCACTTGCATCAACTGCAAGTTCAATGCAAATGAAAATGCCCAGATCCCTTGCGGGGAATACTCTTCCTGGAACTTAAAATCCACAGAAGTGGTATCCACGGCCCCGTAGAGCAAGTCATCCACTGCATTTGCAGGGTATTAAGGATGGATCTACACCCCTGTAGTGGATAGCTTGCATCTGCAAGTCAACTTGCTGCAAGTGCAAAACACCCCTCAGGTGCAGAAGGTCCACAGCCCTGAAAGCGAGCAACTTGCAAGACAAAAGAAGGCAGAGGAAAGGGCCCGGCAGGCCAATGCCTCCAGCCATCGCCGCATCAAGGAGCTGGGGAAGGAGTCGGCCCTGCCCTATGGCCAGGCGCTCTACAGCCGCTTCCTTGACGACCTGGCCGCGGCCTTAGAGCGGACGTTCGAGGAGTTCCTGCTGGATCCGAGCAAGGCCCGGGCCAACGCTGATGCGATTCCCTTCTTTGATCCGTTCAAGGGGGTGCATCACATTGCATCAGTCGCCCTGGTGGCGACGATCGACCAGCTGAGCCGCAAGCAGCGGCTGCCCACCTTCTGCCAGAACCTGGGCAAGGCGATCGAGGACGAGACCCGGCTGATGCGGCTCGAGGCCAAGAGCCCACTCGAGCTACGTCGTCTGATGCGGGAGGGCATGAGCCGCAGGCGGCTGGCCAGCAAGCAGGTGATGCAAGACCTGGGCTGCCCCATCCCTGCATGGAATGACCTCTCCCGGCTGCATGTCGGGCGGTTCCTGCTGGATCACGTCGTCCAATCACTGCCCTTGGTGCGGGTGGTGCAGCACCGGGTTGGCCGGACCACGCCCCGCTTTGTGCTGCCCACCGCTGAGGCCGAGGCCTTCATCCGCAACTGCCCGCAGCGGGTCTACAGCGTGGCCCATTCGGCCATGGTCTGCCCTCCTGAACCATGGCCTGGCCTGTATGGCGGCGGCGTGCTGGGCAATGAGGAGTGCATCGTCCGGGTGCCGATCCAGGACAACGAGGAGAAGGACGGCAGCGCCATTGATCACTACCGCGAGGCTGATCTGGCGGTCTTTGTCGATGGGATCAACCACCTGCAGGCCACGCCCCTGGTGGTGGACGCCGAGATGGTGCAGCTGCAGCGCACCGCTTGGGAGAACGGCATCAGCGGGCTGTTCCCCTGCGGCAGGGCGCCGCTGGAGGTGCCGGAGCGGTTGCGCGACAGCCCAACGGCAGAGGAGCTGCGCACCCGCAACCGGCTGGCAGCGATGGCCCACCGCGACCGCGAGCAGAACCGGGTGCGGCGGGTGCGGATCGAGCGGGCGCTGCAGATGGCCGAGGAGCTGGCCGGCCGCACCGTCTGGCAGGCGTACCACGCCGACCACAGGGGCCGCATTTACACGGGCAACAAATACTGCACGCACCAGGGACCGGACACCGAGAAGTCGCTGCTGTCGTTTGAGCAGCAGGCCCCGGCTACGGATGGGGGCATCCAATGGATCCTCAAGGCCGCGGCCGGTCACTACGGCCTGAGCCGTGACCACTGGCATGAGCGCTTGCGCTGGGGGGAGAAGGCCAAGGACGCGATGCTCGCCGCGGCAGAAGATCCGCTGGGCCGCCTGGAGCTATGGCGCGGGGCTAAAGATCCCTGGCAGTTCCTGCAGCTGTGCAAGGGCCTGAAGCAGGCGCTCGACACCGGCTACAGCGGGGTGCCAATCCGCTTTGATCAGACCACCAGCGGCTGCGGCCTGCTGGCCACCCTGGTGAGGGATGCCAAGACGGCCCGGCTGTGCAACGTCTTTGGCACCACGCCCCGGGATCTGTATTCGGTCATTGCCGAGCGGGTGGTGCAGCGGCTGACTGCTGACCTCGAGCTGGGCGATGAGAAGGAGAGGGCTCTGGCTGAGCTCTGGCTGGCCCGTGGCATTGACCGCGGCCTGGTCAAGGGGCCAGTGCTGGCCACGCCCTACGGAGGCAGCTACATGAGCCTCTGCGATGGCCTGGTGGACGCCCTGGATCAACACCTGGGCTATGTCCCCCTGAATGAATACGCCTACCGGGTAGCCGTTCCCAGTAAGTACCTCGCCAGCCACCTGTGGGCTGAGCTCAAGGAGCAGGTGGCGCCGTGTCTTGAAGTGAAGAAGTGGCTCAAGCAGGTGTGCCGCAAGGTGATGACCGCGGGCTACCCCCTCGAGTGGACGACACCAATGGGCTGGCCGATGCGGCTGGCGGATCGGGAGCCCACTAGGAGGCAGGTGCAGACGCTGCTGTTCGGCAAGAAAGTGAGCATCACGATGCAGGACCAGCCGATCGACTCACCGTTGTCGGCGACGCAGGCCAACAAGGGTATCGGCGCCAACTTCACCCACGGCTTTGATGCCGCGCTGTGCCATGCCATCGTCTCCAGGGCCGTAGGGCTTGGGATGCCCCTGCTGACGAATCACGACTGCTTTGCAACTCATATGGCCGATGCAACAGTCCTTCATACGAGCTTGCTGCACAACTATGCAGGCATGTTCAGGACCAACTGGCTGACCGTGTTTAGGGAAGAAGTCCAGCTGGCGACAGGGATCTCTCTGCCAGAGCCCCCGTATGTGGGCACGCTGCAGGTGGGCCTCGTCGGGTCAAACCCGTACTTGTACTCATGAGACTCCTCTACGACACTTCCGCCCCCGTAATACTCCCGGTAACTTCGTGAGGCGTTTCGCAGCAGACCACGACCAACATGCCGCAGCTTCTCGTCACTCCCCTTGCAGAGTGCCGCTGGTTCAAGCTCATCGGCGACGCCCGGGAGAACAAGTTCGACCCGAGCAAGCCTCCGACTTGGAGCGTTGACCTCCTCCTCGACAACGACAACAAGGTCCACATGGCCTGGATCGAGGAAATGGAGGGCCGCTACAAGGACTTCCACGGGGAAACCAAGAAGTCCAACAACTGGTTCCCCGCCAAGCCCGACCCTGAATCCCCACGCTCCCGCACGGTGGTCAGCTTCAAGCTGCCCCAGTGGACCCGCAAGGACGGCAGCGTTAGCGAGGGCCCCTCTGTTTTCGACAGCGCCCGCAATCCCTGGGACCACAAGCGCCTGGTGGGCAACGGCTCCAAGGTGATCATCGGCTTCGACATCTACGCCTGGCCCAGCCGTGGCACAGGTGCTGGCCTCTCCTTCCAGCCAAGGCAAGCCCAGGTGGTTGAGCTGGTGGAGTACGTCAGCGAAGAGAAGAAAGCAGCGTGCGTCTTTGAGCCGGTGCCTGGTGGCTTTGTGGACGACAGCTGTGTCTTCAATGCAGCAGGTTGACATCCACTTGCCACTCCCACCCAAGTCCAAAGCACGTCCACGGGCCTACATGGGCCAAGCCAGGCCCTACATGGACGCTGCCTACAAGGAATGGGTGCGTAGAGCCAGGGCTCTGATGGGCGAGCACTGGACAGGGCAACCTCTCGATCACATCAACGTCCTTGTCGTCACGTTCTTTGGCCCTGCCAGAGGTGATCTCGACAACCGGTTGGGCTCCCTGCTGGATGCAGGGAATGGCCTGATCTGGAAGGACGACAACGTGAATGTGATCGGGACGGTGGCAATGAGTTGGCAGAAGACATCACTCAAAGACGCCCACATCAACTTCTCAGTCCTCTGGCAATGATCAGCTGCCCTCACTGCGGCTCCTTTGAGAGCAAGGTTGACTACACGTACAACAAGTCCAACCACATCTTGCGACATAGACGTTGCAAGGACTGCGGCAAAGAGTTCCAAACCCATGAGGTGTTAGCCGTCAACGCCGGCAAGCACCGTGGCTTTGTGCTCGACCTCCCACTGCAGCAGGGAGGGGATGAGTGATTCCAAGTTTCTGGGTCACGGGCCTTGCAGTTGCGGCAGTAGTGACGGTCTGGCGATTTATTCCGACCACACCTACTGCTTCGTCTGCAACACGTTCACCAAGGTTAAAGGCACCGAAGCACCCACCCGATCGGATCCTCTTCCGCCAATGACCGCCCTCACCATTGAGGCGTGGGAGGACAACCAATGCAGGGGTCTTTCCAGGCGGGTTCTTGAGCAGTACGGGATCGTACGCACCGGCAACGGTGTGGCCTTCCAATATCGGGACGTGGCCGGCAAGGTCGTTGCCCAGAAGTTCCGCACTGACGACAAGAAGATCAGCTGGAAGGGCGAGGCGAAGCAAGTCATGGGCTTTGGCCACCACCTGGCCAACCCTGCCCATCACGACGCCATCGCCATCTGCGAGGGGGAGTTCGATGCTCCGTCGATCTACGCCGCCACCAACGGCAAGGTCGTGGGAATCTCTGTTCCCAATGGTGCGCAGTCCGCTGCGACATGGGTCAAGAAACACCTTGACCAGTTCAACGCCTACCGGATCGTCTACATCGCCACCGATAACGACGAGCCCGGCGAGGCAGCAGCAACTGCCCTTGTCGATCTGTTCCAGGCCGGGCAGGTGCGGCGCGTGGTGTTCCCTCGCAAGGACGCCAACGACACCCTGCAGGAACTGGGAGGGCAGGCCGTCAAGGAGGCGATCTACGCCGCCAAGGAGCTGCGCCCTGATGGGATCAAGCCGGCCTCGGCCTACGAGGGAATTGTCCTCAAGCCACCGACGCGCGTAGCCACTGACTGCGCGTTCGCCTGGTGGAACCAGAAGACACCCTTCTACGACAACCAGCTGATCGTCTTGATCGCTGGCTCAGGCATTGGCAAGACCACCTTTGCCCGTGCCCTGGCTCTCCATGACATGGAGAAAGGCATCAAGGTCGGCTGGATTGGCCTCGAGGAAACAGCAGACGAGGCGGTGTTCCGCTTTGTCGGCATGGCTGCTGGCCTGCAGCTGCACGCTCGCCAGTCCTACGCAGGGCTAAGCGATGAGCAACTGCAGAACATCGCCCAGGCCGACAAGTTCGTCACCGGCTCCGGGATGTTGGAGCTGTTTGATCACTTCGGATCACTCGACGAGAACGTGATTCTCCAGCGCATGAACTACATGGTTCGTTCGCTTGGCTGTCAGCACCTCTACCTCGACCACCTGACGATCGTCGGCTCTGGCCTGGCGCAAGACACCCGTCAGCTGGATGCCCTGGTCACCAAAATCCGCTCCTTTATTGCGGCCACCAAATGCACGGTGTTCGCCATCAGCCACCTGAACCGCAGCAGCAGTCAGGTGAAAAACATGGAGGACGGCGGGGTGCCTGAGCTCCATGACATCAGGGGCAGCCACTCGATTGTTCAGTTGGCCGACACCATTTGGGCCCTGTCCAGACGGCGCGGCACACAGCTGACCCATTCCTACTGCCTGAAAAACAGGATGCTCGGCCGATGTGGTTATGCAGGCTCCTTCCTTTTCGACGAGGCCACTCAGTCCTTGGAGCAGAAATGGGAAGACCCGGTGGGGCTGTAGCCAGCTTCCGGCAGCTCAAGCCCGGTCATCACGTCCATTTCTACACAGCTGATGGCTGGAAGAAGGGACACATCACTCAAGTCCACGACGCCTCGGCATCCATCCGCTGGAGCCAGGGGTCAAACGAAAAAATCACCAATGTCTACGACACAAGAAACATCCGTTTCGTTCAATCCTGAACGCGAGCTCGAGGTCACCGTCGGCACCGTCAAGCGCCTGCTCGAGATGGCCTATGGCCACTACAACCAGGCCGTCAAAGACGACGCCAAGTACGTCATCACCTACTGGGATGGCTACATCTGCGCCTGCCGTCACGTCCTGGAAGCCGATGGCCAGTAAGCCGACCTTCCTGCCCTTCAGCTGGGCGCAAGACGACAAAGAGATCCGGCGTGGCCCTGGTATTGACCGGCCACGAGAAGGCGAACGGACCAAGGAATACCTCCTCCTGATCCAGTTCGAGAACGCCAAGCCCATGCGCTGGGTCGTCAAGGCCCCGAGCGCTGCCAAAGCCAAGGGCTACGCCAAAGCCCGCTGGCCAACCTGCACCCCTGTCCTCGCCAAATGACCCTCCCTCAAGAGCTCACCTCTCTGTACTGGGCTGACGCTGAGCTGGCCATTGACGACACCCGTCGCATCCAGGCGGTGGTTCACAAGATCAGCGAAAAGATCCGCACCTGGGCCCCGGCCAAGGAGCAGGCACGCATCTGCCACCTCGCCATCAACGAAGTAGCCGACCGACTGCTCCGCGAGATGGAAGAAACGAACCCCTACTGAAACGGCCGATCACCCCTCTTCACTTACGCCGAACAATGCGAATCCTGGTCGATGCAGAAACCTTCCTCTTCCGCTGCGTAGCGGGGGCGGAATACGAAACCGAATGGGCTCCAGATAAGTGGACCTATGAGGTCAACCTCTCGGAGGCCAAGGATGCCTTCGACAAGGAGGTCGCCCACATCAACGAGATCATGCCCACCGCTCCGGTGGTGCTGACCTTCGGTGACGTGAGCAACTTTCGCTACGCCGTCTACCCCAAGTACAAGGCCAACCGCCGCAAGAGCCGTAGGCCCGCGGGCTATCAAGCCCTGCGGGATTGGGCCCGCGCCCAATGGGTGTCCCAGTCATTCCCTGGCATCGAGGGTGATGACGTGGTGGGGATCATGGCCGACAAGGAGGACATCATCGTCAGCCGAGACAAAGACCTGCAGACCATCCCGGGCCTGCACCTTGTTGGCGATGAGCTCAAGACTGTCAGCAGGCACCAGGCCGACGTGGCCTTCTACGGCCAGGTGCTGTGCGGGGATGCCACCGATGGCTACCCCGGGTGCCCAGGTGTTGGCCCCAAGAAAGCTGAACAGATCCTCGATGGCTGCAAGAGCGACAACGAGTTCTGGGCTGCTGTTGTGATCGCCTACGAGAAAGCCAAGAAGACGGAAGCAGATGCCATTCAGATGGCCCGCTGCGCTCGCATTCTTAGGAGAGGCGAATACGACGTGGACAAAGAGAGGCCGATCCTTTGGGAGCCTCCTACCTTGTGATTGATACGGCCTCGTAATGGCTCAACTCACCAAAGAAGCCTTCCTGAACTTCTTCCTCTACTACAAGGGTGAAGACAATCAGAAGAAAGGCGTGGAGCTGCTCTACCGGGCCCTCCACATGCAGCATCCCGATCTGCTGGAAGACGACAGCGAGTGGATTGCCAGCTACCGGCAGAAGCCTGCCCTGGTTGCTGACAACCCACTGCCGGTCAAGTACATGAGCCAGCTGGACAACGGCCCTGAGGGCTGGCGGCAATGCCAGACCAGCAGCATCGCCATGTGCCTCGGCTACCTGGGCGTCAAGGATCCCGTCAGCGGGAAGGCCATCGACGATGACCTCAAGTACCTGCCCTTTGTCCGCCGTCATGGCGACACCACCTCCGCTCAAGCCCACCAACAGGCACTGACGGAGCTGGGTGTGCGGCATCGCTTCCGCACCGACATGCACAAGGAAGATCTGATGCGCGAGATCGACAAGGGCTACCCCGTGGCCATTGGCGTTCTGCATCACGGCCCCGTCTCCCATCCCAAGGGCGGCGGGCACTACCTCGTGGTGCGCGGCTACAGCAGCAGCCACGCCCTGGTTCATGACCCCTACGGCTCCATTGATCTGATCAACGGTGGCTGGGAGAAGCAGGGCAATGGCACCGGCAAAAACGAGAAGTACAGCTGGAAGAACCTTCTGCCCCGCTGGGACATCGGTGGCGGCTGGGGCTGGACCTTTAGCTGATGAAACGCGAAACGCTCCACCTGCCGGCAGGCATGACCATTCGGGAATCAGACCCCAACCACAACACCAAGACCATCATTTAGGCAGCAGGCCCTGCCACGCCTCACCCAGGTTCTCGGCCGCCTCATGGGCCAGCCACTTGGAAAGCGCCGCCTGCTGATGCCAGAGCGTGTTCAGCAGAAGCGCTGCATCCATCAAGCCACCCAGGTCATCATCTTCGTAGAGCTCCTGCAGCGTCCGCTTGATGGCTTCTTTCCGAAACTGCAACTCCTCGCTGATGCCTAAAGACATCACGCCTACCTCTTGGACAATGGCCCAACGATCCCTGCGAGGATCTCAACCACTCGGTACAGCTTTACCACCACGCGCCGGGCTGAACCGAGGGCTTCGTCGTCCTTTGGGGTGGGCGTCAGGTTGACGATCACCAGCGCTAATCCGTGCAGCGCTACCACCAAGGCGACGTACTGAGGGAACTGATCCATAACGCAGGGATCTCACCGCCTAACGCTACGGGGTTGTAACGGTCTGTCAAATGTGCGGGCCAGGCACCTCAAGCCGAGCAACACGCTGCTCTATCGAATTGAGCCGAGAATAGTATTCCTTGCGGTCCGCCTTGATGTCCACATGCAACTGTTCGAGGCGTGTGGCCACGTTGTCCACACTGGCGGCCAAGCGAATTACAGCGTCCCTCCCCTCCCTGCCGCGTGACCCCAAGGCTCCTACGCCCATGGCGCTGACTGTAATGGCGGCGCCTAACACCGCGGCAGCAACCTCAACCACGAGCGAGCTCTGCGTGCAGCGTCAGCCTACCAATTCGCAAGGCCTACGCAAACGCTTGCTATTACTGGATTTGCGCTGCAGCAAAGCGCAGATAGCCTTGAACTGTTGACGCTACAAACTCATGAAAAAAGGCGGCAAAGGCGGCAAAGGCGGCGGCAAGAAGGGGTGCTGACCATGGCTCCAAAGAAAGGCCTCTACGCCAACATCCACGCCAAGCGTGAGCGCATTGCGGCTGGCTCTGGTGAGCAGATGCGGAAACCTGGGTCCAAAGACGCTCCAAGCGCTAAGGACTTTAAGGATTCTGCAAAGACAGCTAAGAAAAAGTAAGGCAGCGCTGCAGGTGGTTAGGTGGCTTAGTGCCCCTGACCCCTGCTTTTTTTACGCCCAGGCCTGGCCTTGCTCCTGACAGAGTTGCCGATGCTGGTCTTTTTGTAGGCCGCACGAGAGACATGCTCGACTTTTGCAGCATCGGCTTTGCTTTTAGCGACCATCAGCCCCAGGGGACGCCGCTAGCCTTGGTGGGCTCACGCTGTTCCGAGAGCTGGGTCAGCAGTGCTTGAGCAACCTCTTGCACTTTTTCTTCCCCAAGGGCTGCTTGCACCCAGCCCACCACGATTTCCTCAGTGAGGTCGGCGTAGGGAATCAGGGTCTCAGGGCGCTCAAAGCCAATCGAGCCGTAGGCGCCGGCACGGTAGGTGCCGTCCTCTACGTCCACGGTGTAGTGAGCGGTGTAGACAAACCCGTCGTCGGTTTCGCGCTCCAAGGTGTTGATCTTCCAGGCGTAGGTGGTCATGGGTTTGATGGTGATGCGGTCAGGTTAGGCGAGCTGGCAATAGAAGGGTCCAAGACTAAGAAGCTCAGCCAATCTTGATGCCGCCATCGGCACTCATAGTGATGCTGGCTCCACCCGTCATCTTGATGGAGCCGCCCGGCTTGGTTTCAACAGTGACGCCATCAACTTTCTCGGCAACGTGCTTGACCAGTTCGGTCACGTCTTCATTGTTGTCTTCGGCGCTGATGATGTAGGTGTCAGGCATGGGGTGGTAGTTGGGAAGAGAACTGTAGGGTAAGAAGTGAAGGGGACTACTGGGCTTTGAGTGCAGCAACTTCAGCCTCAAGGGCTTCGATGCGAACCTGAGCTTCCTGAAGGGCTTTGATTGCCATCCAGACCATCTGCTGATCTTTGACGCCTAGTCGTTCTTCCTGAGCAAGTTCTGTTTCGGTCGCTTCCTTGGCTTCTTGGAAGACAGTAATTACCTCAGGGCAGCTTTCTGCCACCTGCTGAGCAATCACACCAAGATTCAGGTCACCGTTATCGGGCTGGTCCTTGTAGCGGTAGTTGACAATCTCCCACTCCTTGATGCAGTCCCAAGTACCAGCGGCAGGGGTAATGTCTTTCTTGGCGTTGCGGTCGGATAGGTTAATGTTGTTAGAGCTGTAATTTGCTAAACCGCCATTGGCTTGAAAATAACCCTTGAGACTGCGTGTACCTCCGTTATCGCTGTAGAAGTGATGTACACCGTCGCTGCCTCCTGAAGTGGCTCTATAGGAATTAAATCCACCAGCCTTTGATCCTCCAAAAGAAATAGTTGAGCCATCTTCTACTTTGAAGTCACCGGCTGAGTTAGTTATCAAAACTTCGCCGCCACTTTTAATCCTCATCCGCTCCGTCGGAGAACTCGCCCCATCGGCAGTAGTCGAGAACACTAGCCTGCCTGGCATATCATCAGCGCCAGGGGTGCCGTCTATCTCTGCTTTGATTTGTGCCGTTTCTACAAATTGAGTCCCGTCATTTCCTTGGAAACTAATAAGTCCTGCAATGTTTGTATTAGCAATGATTGTGTTTGATCCAACGGAGGAACCGTTTGACTTGGCAAGGATTAACTGAGCGCCTTGTGTAGCACCGTTAAAGTTTTGGATAACAGCTAGCGCACCAGTATCGTTGCTCGTGCCTTCAACTTGAGTAGCCGCTGTGTTGGTGCTGTTGTAGAAATTTGCACGCGCACTAGACGTGCCAACTAACAGTCGACCCGATTGATCTAACCGAGCTTTTTCGGTATTTGCTGTAAAGAATGTCAAGGGATGACTTGACTTAGTACCAACCCCTGCCTCTCCAACAGTGCCCGGAGCTACAAGTTGTGTAATGCGTCCAGCAGCATCTTCAAGTGTTAAAACAGGACCAACTGCAATGCTGCCAGAGTAAGCAGTTCCGGTCCCTTTCAAATGCAGTAGGGAGTCAACCGTAGTGGTGCCAATCCCTACGTTGCCTGCGTTTGTAATAGAAACTGTAGAAGACCCGGCACTGTTTTTGAAACTAATTACGCCACTGCTGTCAATGCTTAGCTCGGAATCGTTAGCGGAGTTAGAAGTATCAAATTTAATGCCTTTGTCTGTGCCAATTCTTAAATAACCATTTGAGATTTCAAGCAGTTGTGTAGGCGAACTAGTGCCAATCCCTACGCTGCCGTTAGCAAGAATAATTGCCTTTGCATTATTTCCCGCATCAGCAAACCTGGCTATGTACCGATTGCTTGCCGATCCGCCAGCAACAACGCTGAGTCCATAGCCGTTAGTGGTGTCTGTGTTGACGATGTTAGTTACAGCGTCATTTACACTTGCGCTAACGTGCAAATAATGCGCAGGCGAACTAGTCCCTATGCCTACTCGGCCTGACTCGTCTATTCGTATTTTTTCACTAGGTGATCCGGCGGAGCCTGTGCCAATGATTAAAGAACAGGGATTGCCAGAATCGCCAGCAGTATCTAAACCTCTAATAAATGCTCCAATTACCGATCCTGAGTAATCAGAGTTAGGCGCAAAACTTAGTTGCGCAAAGTTGCCTGTTTGACGCGCAGAGGAATTTTGGATTTTAATTTCACCACCTTTTCCGCCTGCCCCTGTTGTGGCAACGTGGACAAGAGTGCCAGGACTCGCCGTCCCAACACCAACATTCCCACTACTACCAACAAACACTCTCCCAGACCCACCAGTGCTGATGGCTACTTGGTCTGCGCCGGGTGAAAAAATGCCGGTGTTGGTGTCGCCAGAGATGAACACCGAAGGCGCACCAGCCGTACCAGCCGTAACACCCAGCGCACCTGTCATGGTGCCGCCGGACTTGCTCATCAAATTGCCAGTAGCCGTAACGCCGCCTTGCCAAGCTGCACCGTTGTAGACACGCAGCTCACCGGCAGTGGTGTTAAAAACCAAGTCGCCAGTGTCAAGGCTGGTTGATGGGTCCGTTGCAGCTACGCGATACCGAGCCGCAAAATCATTGACTGTGCCAAGGTTGCTAGCTACAGAATTAACGTTGGCAATGCTGCCTCCAACGTTGTTGACGTTGGCAATGCTGCCTGCAACGGTGTTGATGTTGGCGGCATTTCCAGCAACTGCCGTGACGTTGGCGTTGTTGTTTGCAACCGTGGTTACGTTGCCGCTAATGCCAGCAACAGTGGTCACCTCCGTTGCCCTTGGCACTAGGCGGTGGAACGTATAGGTGTGCAGGGTGGCGGTGGTCTCCACCAGCAGGCCGTAGCCAGCGGCCAGGACCGTGGATCCGCAGCCGGTGATGGTCACGGCGTTTGCGCCAGAGCCGCCAGCAATGGTTACAACGCCGGCAGTTGGAGTCCTTGTTGTGCCAATCGAGGCAACGCTGATGATCGTCCCCGCCCCGTCAGGGTTGTTGATGTCGGGGTTGGCTACAGGGAAGCTGGTTTCATTGGCGATCGGCACGAAGCCGCCAACGTCATCCACCAAATCGATGATCCGTGCGTCGATCGCAGCGGTTGTCGCAATGAAGTTGTCGCTGCCGCTCCAGGTGTTGCCGCTAGCAATGGTCTCGCTGCTGTCCTGGCGGAAATAGCGCAGGTCCGACGCAGAGGTGGTGAAGAAGCTGGTGTCGTTGACAGTGACGCCAGAGACCTCGGCGTTGGTGACGACCGTGGCTGGGTTCAGCTTGGCACTGGTGATCTCACCGTCCTTGATCTTGGCGACGGTGACGGCATCCGTTGCCAGCTTGGCCTCAGTTACGTTGGCGTCTGCCAGCTTGGCGGTAGTGACTGCCGCATCAGCAATGTTGGCCGTTTGACTTTGAAAGGTATCGACATACCCTTTTGTTGCACCGTCGGTCGCAGAAACTGGCGTGCCAACATTGGTGATCCGAAAGCCGCCAGTGGCAACATTGCCAGTCATGGCAACGCTACCGTTCTTCAAGTAGGCAATAGCCACTGACGCCGCCGCTGCCGTAGCCGTGGCAGCGGCGGATGTTGCCGTATTGATTGCACTGGTGGACTGGGTGATGCCCGAGTCGTTCCGGTCCTGCTGCTCCTGGACGACGTACAGGTTTTGCAGGTCAGCCGTATCCAGATCGGCCGCAATCAAATTGCTGCCGTCGTTCCAATCAACCAGTCGGGTGGAGCTTGGCGTTTGCCGGGTGATGGTCAGCACCTGGCTGGCAGTTGGGGCCGTGGTGCATTGGATCTGACTTGCGCTCGTCCAAGTGAAGCCAGTCCCATCCACCAGCTCACTGGTGTAAGTGCCGTTGAGGATGTTGAACCCGATGAAGACCTTGACGTGGCTCTTCAGCAGGTATGGGAAGGGAACGGAAAAAGTGGTAGTCGAACCGTTCCCCGTATATGTGGCGTAGGAAAGAGGCATCGTGCTACCAGACCACTACAGGCTCGTAGCACTCATTCTGAGGGAAGACAGCCCCTCAGGCCATGGCCCCTAGCGGGACATGGCGTCCAGCTCCCGCTGTTGCATCCGCAGATCCGTTCCGTCAACACGAAGGATCTCAGCGTCCTGCAGTACCTGCATTGCGGCGGGAGTACCGCTTTCCATGAATGCGCTCTCTGCTAAGTCCGCGTAGTAGTCCTTGATCTTCTGGATGACATAGGAGCCAGGTTGATTGCGGCGCATCTCCTTCGTCATGTCCCTGACCTTGGGGTTGGTGGTGTACGCGGGATCCTTGTCCCAGTTGCTCCACTGCTTGCTGGTCAGCACATAGTCCAGAGCTTCCCGCACGGTTCTCCCCTGCGTTGCCTCATCCACCAGGCGGGTGAGGTCCACCATCACGCGACCGGCAGGAACCTCCCGGCCGTCGCGAATGATCGTGGTTTCAGGTCCACGCCAGATCACCGTGCCGCCATGTCTTGCGTCACGCGAGAAGGGCAGTGAGGGCTTGACGGAGCCCATCACATCGTTGATCTCTTCGATGGCATCAGAGGTCAGCGGCACACCGCTGCTGGATTTGCCCAGCATCACTGGCCCTGGTGGGTTCAGCAGCCCTAGCTCCTCGAGCTTGCGTTCGACGCGGTATTCCCCGCCGTTGAACTCCCAGATGCCAGGCACACCAACGGGCCACTCGCCGCGGAAGATGCCATCAGGCCTGCGCACATCACGGCCCAGCCAGGTCTTCTCCTTCACCCGCAGTCCCATCCAGTGGGCGATGCCTGGGTTGGACATATAGATCCAGCTGCGGAGAACCTCCTCGGCGGACTTGAGCGGGTGGTCTTCCGGTAGCTGATCCAGTGCATACCGCTCATCGACGCCTGCACGGTTAGGCGGCGTCAGGTCTTGCCACTGGGTTCCAGTCGCCCACTCCATCAGACGCTCGCCACCTGAAAGGGGATTGATTTGACTGTTGCCCATGAAGGCAGCCCACCTGCCCAGCTTCTCCCAGCCGTTGGCGCTGCCGTTGGCCAGGGCGTCGTACAGCATCTGGATCTGACGGAAGCCAGGAGTACGCATCACCTGGCCAGCCGTCAGCTGCAGTAGGCCCTGAAAGACGTTTTGCTGGTCGTGCTTGCTGACTTGCCCTTGCTCGATTATCTCGGCGGCATCAGCCATCAAGAAGAGGCTGTTGAGCACAGGGACACCGCCCATGTTGAAGGGAATGCCAAACACGCTGTTGGGCACCTTGCCCTCAGCGTTAAGGCGCTGGATCCACTGCTTCCTGGCGGCCGGATCCAGCGGGCCATTGCCAGTGATCGCTCCTGACTGCCTAAGCATCAGGAACATGCCCATCATCGACAAGGCAATCACTGTTGCCGACTGGGCTTCTCCTGCAAGCTCTGGCGTCAGCTTGCCCTGCACCATCTTTCCGCTGGCCTGGGCCACCTTGTAGACAGCAGAAACAGGGCTGCCGGCCAGGGTGAGATCCCAGATCAGCTGGTTGAACGGCGCACGCCAAAAGGTGACCATCGCGTCCCCTGTTTCGCCTTGGCGGGCCCTGGAGACAGCGTTGTCGATGACGCCCGGTAGGCCCTGCGTGCGGCGTTGCTGCATCCGCAGCTGCACCGAGATGTCCCTGGCCTTCAGCTGCTCAGGTGACACCTGAACCGGATAGCCCAACTTTTCGCTGGCGATGAACGCTGCCACCTCGTCATCCGTGAAGCCCTCGACAAGGCCATCAGCCCCTTGGCTGGGCTTGGCCATGTCGAACTCCAGCCTGGCCGCCTCGATCTGCGCAGGGCTGGGGTCTGCCCGGTAGATCTGCTCGAAGAGCTCCTGGTCGACAGCCTGCGACCACTCCTTGAGAGAGCGATCGGGAAACTTGGCGGCCTGCTCAAGGATTAGGTCGTTGGCCCGCTGCGTCATGTAGGTGCGGATGCCCATGCGCTGATCAACAGCGCTCATCATTTGCAGCGCGGAATAGACCGGCAGCTTCTGCCCCGTGGCCTCGTAAATCTTCTTGTTTGCCATGAGCTTGAAGGAGACGTGCAGCTTGTCCCTGAACTGGAAGAAGAAACGGCTCTTGTCCCAGGGCTCGTCCAGCACTTCCTGCGCCGCCCGGTACTGGTCCTCGATGGGCATTTGCCCTCTGGCGATGAAGTTGTCGAGGTTCCCCGCAAACGGCGTATCGCCCTCCATGAAGTGGCGCTGCAACGACTCACCCCATGTCTGCTTGATGACGGCATGAGCTTTCAGGCCAGCCTCAACGGCAATGCGTGATCCATCCAGCTGAGCCTTTAGGGCATCGCGGAAGAAGCCAGTTGCCAGCGGATTGATGTAGGTGGGCTCGTTGAGCTTTGAGGTCAAAGCCTCTGGATCACCCTCAAGCAACGCCAGTTGATGGCCGCGCTGGCGGGCGCCCAAGAGCTGCCAGGCGTTCTGCCCAGTCAGGCGGCGGTATCCCTCCGTCAGGTAGACGATCTTTTGGCTGAGGTAGTTGGAGAGGCTTTGGCTGCGGGGGCTGAACAAATTGGTGTCCTTGTACCCCGCGCGTGCATTGCGCTTCCAGGTCCGCTCCCAGTCCGCATCGAAGCCGGCATCTGACGTGTCGACGCCAGAGCGCTTGGCGGCGTCGATCAGTTCCTGCAACTCCAGCTGGCCTGCTGCACCCTTGTCAGCGGCCTCGATCACTCGCTTGGCAAAGTTGCCCTCCTGGACGAGCTCCTCCGGCTGCATCGTGATCACGTCCTTTGCCAGCTGGTCGGCTTCCGCCTTGGCCTCCACGGCAGTGGTGCGGAATAGGGACTCAGATGCGCCGGCGTCTTCATCAATCACCCGCTGGTAGTTCTGCAGGAGTTGGCCGGAGCGACGTGATGCAATGCGCTCAGAGCGGTGGGCGTAGATCGCGGTGTAGTAGTCCCGCATGAACGCCGCCTTCGTCTCCCTGGTGGGTCTGACGCCGGTCTCGGCGATCTGATTCGCCATCACCTGGATCTTCTGGATGACGTTGTTGCGCGTCACGGCACCCAGCACACGCAGCTTGTCCTGCTTGGAAACGATGTCCAAGAACGGCGCCACGTTGGTGGAGATCATCTGGGCCAGACGGTCCTGGCTGATCGCAATCCCCGCCTCGTCAAACGCTTGGGCAACGCGGGACTTGAACTGCTCGGGGTCTGATACGGCGATCGTCCGGTAGAAGTCATTGGGGTTGACCTTCTCCCAGTCCCCCGTGAAGCGGGTCAGCAGGGCGCCCAGGTCCGCTGCGCGGTCCAGGCCCATGCGATCCACCAGCTGGGAGAAGTTCTCGAATTGCCCCTCAGCACCAACCGGCTTGAGACGGTTCTGGGCCGCCATCTCCGCAAATGCCTTGGTTGCCAAAGGGTCTTGCGTGATCTGGCGGAAGACCTGATCGAAGTCGACCTCAAAGTCTTGGCCGTCTTTGCCGCGGAAGACGAAGCGACCCACCGGGTCCGGTTCATCCGGCTGAGACCTGCTGAGCAAGGTGGACCTCGCCGTGCGCAGCTTGCGCTTGCTCTCCTCTAGTGCCTGAACCTGCTGAAAGATCTCGTCGCAGTTAGACATTGCTCAGCAACCTCCTGTAGATGCTTGTGCTTTCAAGGCAGCAACCTGAGCGTCCAGGCCTGCAACCCTTTCATCAATGATTTGAGCGAGGTCTCGCGCAACCGGCTCGAAATCGCCCTTCTGATAACCCTTGCGGGCTTCAGGGCTTAGATCACGACCAAGTGGCCGCTCTATGCCGGCCCTGTCAAATGCCGACAGAGCGGCTGAAACGTCATCAGAGAAGTTGAGCTTCTCAACGTCTATCTGGTGTGACAGGTCGCCAAAGCGTGGGCGCTGGCTGGAGATGTATCCGCCATAAACGTCGTCGAGGAACGCCTGCAGTCGTGCTGGCATTGGCGTTGCGATTGGCGCGTTAAGCCTCAGCGTGAAATTGCCGCCGGGCTTGTCGCGGCCCAGCGTCATTGCTGCGTTATAGAGCTTGCCGTGGGCCTCCAGCAGGGGCGCTGGCAGATCGCTTGTTAGCGCGAATCTGCCGAAGACCCGCCAGTTTCTGACCCGCTCAAAAACCTCCACAAGAGGACGTAGGGCTTCCTGAAGACGGCTGGGAGCTTGGATGCCGTACTCGCCAAGTTTTCTCTTCGCAGTTCGTCGAATTGCAGTTGCAGCTCGCGGATTTCCTGCTCGCTCAAAGCCCGTGGCCATCTCATCGAGAAGCCTTGCCGCCAAGTACCGCTGCGATCCCCAAGCCTGGAGTTCGACTGGAAGGAGTTGGTCGAAGTCCTTTCCATAAGACTTGGCAGCCTCAGCTCTAAAGTAATTGATGGCTTCAGGGCTGAGCAGGTAGTCGATCTGATCAGTGACCATGAAGCGCTTTTGCAGCCGGTGGACTGCTTCATGCACGGCCACCTGGGTCAGCCGGTGGAACGGGACAGTGAGCCCGGGCTCGCTTGACGCATGGCGGGCGACAAGCAGCAGATCTCCAGTCAGCTCGCTTAGGTCGGCAGACATGACCCCGCCGACATTGAAGTATTGACCGCTTTCGGTCAGGCCGTAAGCCGCCAGGCCGTCGCGGCCCCAGATCCCATCGGTGATGTCCAACTTGAGGTCGCCGCCAGCGATGCGGCCGACGATGCCCATCAACTCCTTTTCCAGGGAGTTCCTTGGCCCGCTCTGACCAAGGGTCATGAGCATGTCGCCGTAGTAGCCCTGGTAGGTGTCGGCGCCACGGATCAGAGCGGCCTCACTACCAGTGAGGTCGTCCATGGTTTGCATGATCTGCTGAAGCGCTGGGCCGTACTCGCTGTTGCTCAGCTCGTCCCAGATGTTCTTGACCGGGCCGTTCTGCTTGGCCAGGAGCATTGAGCGCTTGCGGCTTTCGATCGAGTCAGGAAGGAACTGACGGGACAGCTGCGCGGTGCGGCCGCCGCCAAACTCTCCAGGCAGATCCTGCAGGCCGTAGTGCTGGCGATAAGCGGCAGCCACTGCATCGGTTGCAGGAGTGTCCCGGGAGCCCATGGCCTTGTCCGACCGGGCAGCCTTCATATCGAGGCCAGGCACCTTGTCTGGATCAAGGATTGAGCCCTTGGCACGCACAAGCTCAAGCGCTTGGTCGAGCGACATCGGCTGACCGCCTGCCTTGGTCGTCCAGGACATCAGGCTTTCGGCGGCGGTTTGGATGCGGGCCTCGCCGGTTTTGGCTGTGATCTTCCTGCTGGCAGCAGCAGGGATCTCAATGGCGGAGGCTGCTGCAGGGGCTGCAGGGTCGTATTTTTGTAGGCTGATCTGATTAGACGCATCCCAGTAAATGCGGACCTGGTGATCTCTTCCGCTCTTAGTCAGTTTGCCGCCCACGTGAGTAAAGCCGCCGTAGCCCTCAGCCTGCAGTGCTTCAATTACGCCATCAAAAACTTCTTGAATAGTTTCCCGGCTTTCCCCTTGGCTGCGTGAATTACCTCGAATTTCATCCATCAACTTGGCCAAGCTAATAGATGGATTCTTGTCCAGTGAAACTAAAGCATTTGCAGTTGACTCTGAAAAGTCCGCAGAACTTTCTAGGGATTGACGCACTGTTGGGGAAACAGAAGCATCTAAGTCGTAGAACTTGACTGGCTGGCTTTCTGTAACCTCGTAAATTACTTGACTTGGGGTGCCGCCCTCTTTAGCGACAGCCATGGTGTTCTTTTTGGTGTACGACCCAGCAGTCTTTAGGTCATCAGTGACATAAAAGCCTTGGCCGTAGATGTTTCCGCTTTCGTAGTAGTCCTCGCCTAGGCGGTCAATCTCCTTGGCTGCACCGTGAAAAAACTTACCTTGGCCTCGGGTGTCGGGCAGTTTGCCTTTGGCGGCCGTCGACGACGACGTTGCCGTTGGAGAAACAAAGGCCCTGATCCTTGCCTCGGCTTCCGGCACCTCAATGCCCTGCTGAAGTTTTTCCCAGTTGGCCTTCCCGCCGGCAAGCTCCAAGAAGTCAGGAACACCCCCAGCGCGATCAAACGCTGCACGCCACTGGTCTTCCTTGATCCTCAGCAGACCGCGGCCATTCATCGTGCCAAGGCGATTGGCCGTGCGAACGCTGTCGGCATAAGGCACGAGCGTGACCTGTGGTGCGCTGCTTGCAGCTGCAGGCACCTGCTACTCATCCAGCATCCCGTTGGCTTTCTTCTCCTCCAGGGACATGCCGTCCCAGCCCATTTGCTGACGCTTGGCGTCCAGCTCGGCCTGGTTTTGCAGGGCGTCTTGTGCGCCGTATTCACCCGCAAGACGGATCTCGTCCTCCAGCGTCTTCACCGGATCCTTGAGATCTCTGGGGCCTTCCGGTAGATCGGGGATTGGCGTCTCGCTGGGCCGGACCTCACCGTTTTCAATGGCCTGCCGAATGACCTGCTTCTGCAGTTCGGTGCGTTGCTCGCGGGTGAGACCTGCGGGCTCCTCCACGGGAGCAGCAGGCGCCTCGGGTTTAGCGACCGGTGTAGGCGGAGATTGCTCAGCGGCCAACTCCATCTGCCGCAAGATCCGCTTGGCCACCACGGCGGGCTCGGCCCCAGCTGCGATCTCGGCAGCGCCTTCGTTCAGCAGTTGGCTGATCGGGGTGTCTGCGGCGTACTTGGTCTGGTCGAAATCAGCCAGCACGGCTTCAGCTGTTGCCGCCGCATCAGCAGCAGCGCCCTGGTCAACCGTGGTGCCAGCCTTCTCTTGAAGGGCGCTGGCAGCCTTCTTCCTGCCGACCTTCTTGAAGAGGTTCTTGTTGCTGATGAGCTCGCCTCGCACTCGGCCAGCCAGGTCGGCCTTCATCACCGTGGTGTCGATCACCTCAGGACCAAACAGGCCCATCTGATCGCTCTCCACCTTTGGCGCAGTGCTGGCCATCTGGGTCAGCTCGGTAAAGGTGCGATCCGTCATCTCCCGGCCCTGGGCCAGCTGGTAGACGCGGGTCATGCCCTCGGGATCAAGACCGCTACCGCCCAGCGCCAATGCCCGGCCCATCGGCAACTCGCCGTTGACCGCTGCCTGGAAGAGGTTGTCTGGCAGCTTGCTCAGCGCCAGGCCCTGGGCACCTGTGCCGGAGTTGAGCGGGATGCCTGCAGCCTCCAGCTGCGCTGCGTCCTGAATGCCCGCCTCACGGATGAACTTGGCTGCGTCGAACGGGGTGCCACCGCCCTGGGCGATGTTGCTGATGGCCCCCTGGGCCCGGGCTTGCTCTGGCGTCTTGGCCAGGAGCTCTTCTGCTCGGATGCTCGGGATGCCCAGCTCCTTTGCCTTGGCCAATCGGTTGTGGCCGTTGACGACATAGGGCAGGCCATCGGTCGGGTTAGTCCAGACCTGAATGACGCCTTCTGCGTCGGTGTTCCAGTAGTCGACTCCACTCAAGGAGTTGCCCTGCTGTCGCCCTTGGGCGTCTACACCTTCCTTGAACTGGAAGATTTCAGGCGCCACCTGAATGGCGTTGGTGTCGTACAGCAGCGTTCCTTCCTGGACGCGGTTGGGCAGCAGCATCTGCCCATCCCGTGCCATCTGGCCTAGGCCCTCGAGCACGTCACCACGAGTCAGCTGCTCAAACTCACGGCCTGTAAAGCCCCTGATGGCCCCATAGAGCTGAGGGTTGTTGCTGGGGTGAGCCAGCGACAGCAGCGTGTTGGTTGGCAGCTGAGCCCACTGGTCCTCGTAGGGAACCATGGGGTTGGCCAGCACCTTCGGGTCGGCTGACAGCATCTGCATGTCCAGCCCTTCCTGCACCTGGAAGTTGCTCTGCTGCTCCGTCAGCTGCTTCTCGAGCTCCGGCAGGACAGGGCCCTTGCCGCTGATGGCTGCCAGGCGCTCGTCATCCAGGCGCTGCAGGGCGCGTACTGCGGTGTCGACCTCAGGCAAGGCCGGGTCATACCAGGGATCAACACCTGGATCAGCGGAAGGCAGATCGCCCTCCATGACTGCCCCGCCCGGCGCCATGTCCTGGGATGGCACGGGCTGAGGCGTTGGCTCAGTGCCAAGCAGCTGCGCCTCGGCTTCCGCCATGGTCTTGGGCGGCTCTGGCGGAGGTGCCTGCTGTTGGGTTGGGAAGTCGAACTTGCCTTCTGCTTCTGTCTGCAGGCCGTTTTCTGTCGTCCAGCTGCGGGCGTTGGTGACTTCCTGGACTTCGCGCCCTGCGCTCAGACGGCGACCAATGGCGCCAAGGCTCCTGTCAACAACTTTGCTAGCGCCAAAAAATGCACCGGCAATTCCAATCTCACCCCCTGCATTGGGGATGAATGATTTAAGCGTTGCCGACAACGGGTCATCCGTTGGCTGGACGGCAAACGGTGCGTTCTCGCCAAATGCGTTGGCGAAGTTGCCGTTCAGGTTGTTCGTCAGGGGTGTAGCGACAACCGACTCGGTGCCAGTGCCAGCCGTCCAGCGCAACGCCTGCTGAGCCCAGGGGGCAAGGTTCTTGGCCGCGCCCTGGGTGAAAGCGTTAGCGCCAACCACCTTCTGGGCAACGCCAACGCCAACAAGGCCAGCAGCCAGGTTTTCGCCGAGGCCCTGATACATCAGCTCGTCAGGTTTGCGAGCTAATGGGTCTGGCATCAGTGTTGCCGCGTCCAGAGCTCGCTCAACCGTCGCTAGGAACTTGCCTCCTGGCGTAGTGGAGGTATCGACTGGCTGCATCGCCGCCTGGAGCGCCCCAGGTACGCCATCGGTCAGCAGGGCCTGGGCTGCATTGCGGCCGCGGCCCACCAAGGTTTCCTGCAAACGCAAGGCGTTGACCGGAAGCTGCATTGCCCCCCGCGCCAGATCACGTTGCGGCAGGGGTGGAGTTAGGACCCTTGGCTTGCCATCGCCAAACTCCCAGACAGAGCCAAAGGGTCCAAGGACTCGAAAGCCTTGCCCTTGTCTTGGGTGTCGCTGCGGATCGCTCTGGAGAATCGCATTCCAGCGCTTGTTTTCAAACGCAATGTTGTTGCGAATCCCAGCCGGGGTGAAGTGCCACCAAAGAGGACGCCGAACAGGTGCAGAGCGATTTGCGGGCTTGGGCTTACTTCCAATAACAGGCGTTGCCTCTAACTGACTAAGGCCACGACGGCGCTGTTCGGCCATTCCCGCTCATCACAAGATCTACCCCATTCCAGCTCACCCCCGTGGAGTTGTCCGCCCCCGTATCAGAGCAGTGCCCAGGCCTGCAGTGATGCCAGCGCAGGAGACGTTTGCCTCAGGCGCTCGTAGGCAATCGCACCGTTCTCGCTGCCGGCAGATGACTCCAGGCGCTTGCGCAGCTTTTGCAGATCCTCGGTGCTCCACTCCGGGGAGTAGTTCGGATAGAAATCGAGCTGCTCTTGCAGGAACTCAAAGGCACTCCTAGCTCCAGCGGTTCGCCAGGCCCTTTCAAACTTCGGCGGCAGAGACTTGCCTTCAATCCCTGCAAACACAATGTCGCGGATGGCATTCAGCGAAAGCACAGGGATCGACCGGTACTGACGCAAAACGACCCCACGATTCGGGATCGCGTCCAGCTGGTTAATGTCGTACACCTTCAGCGGCTTGCCATCAGGGCCCTTGACCGGATCTGGGTTTTTGGGCTTGCCATCAGGGCCAAGTGCGGTTGGCTTGATCGTTTTGTACGGGTCAACAGAAGCTGCACCGGGGTAAGCAGCACTTCCCGGGAACAGGTACTGCAGTTCGTCCTTGTCCTTCTTGCCGTATTCGTCGATCGCCTGCTGGGCCGTGGCACGCACCTCGCTGTCGGTCAGCTTGCGCTGCAGCTGCGCCTCCTTCTCGCGGATCCTTGCGTTCACATGCGAGGTGTAGGCAAGGCGCTGACGGCGCTCTGACTCCTCACGGTCGGCCTTGGGATCCGCAGCACCGGACAGGAACTCGTAGTTCCTGCGCAGACGGGCCTGGATGTTGTCGTTAATCACCTTGTCCCGCGCAGAGGTGTAGCCACTGAAGTCCTGGACCTCCTTTTCCTTGCGCTGGATTTCGCCATAGGCCTGCACCAGGAATTGCCGGCCTTGGTTTTGGTCGCGCATTCCAGCGGCAATCTGCTCAGCCTGGGCCCTTGATCGCTGGGCATTGAAAGCGGTTCCGTACTGCTGCCCTAGGTCAGCGAAGAAACGAGTTGGAGCGCCGGGATCGTCCTGCTGGAAGATGATTTGATCGTTGAGGTCATTGGCCTCCTTCCAGGATCTACGGATTTGGAAGCGCTCAACGGTCGTCAACTTCCGGCCAATGCGCTGCTCTTCCTCGGCAACGAACTGATCCAAGGCCGCCAGGCCTTGATTGAAGCGAGCAGGGCCGGGAACCATCCCCTCGGTGGCTGCGGCAATCACAGCGCCACCTCGTTCACCAATGTCCTTGGCCTGGGCGGACCTCATTGCGTAACCCGCCTGCTCGTACTTGATCTGAGAGTCGATGCTTTCCTGCCGGTACAGCTGATCCCAGGTCAGGTACACCGGCTGGCCATCGGGCCCGTTCACCGGCTTGCCATCAACGCCGCGCAAGGGCTCCGATGACTTGATCGTGCCGATCATCCGCAGCAAGCGCTGATCGTTCCTGAAGCGAGCATCGGCCTGGAGGATGCCGTAGGCCTCCCTGGCCCACTTGCTGGCCATGCCGCCGGGGCCTGCTTTGCCCAGATAGTCCCGGGCCATGTCATTGAGCTTGTAGCCAAAGCTCAGCCAGTAGATCTCCTGTGGAGTTGTCTTGACGTTGTATCGGTTGCCCTGGTACTCGAACTCACCTGCCTGAGAAGAGACGTAGATCTCGTTGCGCAGCAGCTCAGCAAGCTGCTTGGGACGCATCTCGTCGAAATACTTCTGGCGGTCCTGGATCAAGTTGCCAGCAGAACGCTCGGCCGCCTTCTCAATCGCAGGTGCTGCGTACTTCTGAAAGCCAGGGGTGTTCTCATCAACGCCCCATGCCTTGGTGACATTGGCAATCAGGCCAGCCCGCAGGGACTGCAGCTTTGCAAAGCCCTGGTCAGCGCTTTCGTAGTCCGAGGGCCCGATCTGCCCTTCGATTCCAGCCATGCGGTACTGGATCTCCTGCCCCGCCAAGCGGCTCTTGGCCCGGTCGGCACCCATCTGCCGGTAGGGGTTGGCCAACCACATCGCCATGCCTGCTGACTGGTCCTTGGCGTA